>Ga0208923_1000001_pt1 | contig 143750 bp, 205 predicted proteins | sample ColrivemetaGS575_FD_187620 | JGI IMG/M metagenome (GOLD analysis project Ga0208923, IMG submission 187620) | Estuarine microbial communities from the Columbia River estuary - Freshwater metaG S.575 (SPAdes) (version 2) | ecosystem: Environmental > Aquatic > Marine > Intertidal zone > Estuary ...
AATCCAACGAGTTACCTGGTGGCATGACTGGAACTGCGGACTATCTCAATAATCCAGTTACCATGACTGTTGATACCACCAGGCGCGAGGTTCGCCGGTATGACGCATAGCTCCGCCGTAGTTATTGCATGGCCGCAGTCATCAATCTACCAACGTACACGATGTATGTTACGACACCGATCTACGAGATTAATGGTGATTACGTTTTTGGTCAACGAGTACCTGAGATTCCGCAGGACGACACTGACCGTCTCTACCAAGTAACCCAACCAAATAGTGGTCGACTGGACCTTATAGCTAAGGAGATGTATGGAACAGAGGAACTATGGTGGGTTATCTGTGATGCCAACCTTATGACAGATCCAATGACCGAGGCCACAACCGGTTCAAAAATTCGAATTCCACTCCAGTCAAGAATTAACCAAATACTACGAGTTTAATATGTCACAGCTTAGCATCTCAAGTCCATCAACAACCATTCGAGCCGCTAATTGGATACCGATCGGTGCATTCGTGGTTGAAACAGGTCGGCAGGCAGTAATCAGTGGCGCAACGGTGCTGATATCTGCGATGGCCAGTGACTCATCTGATCCGTGTGCCGGTGTTGGTAAAAACGAGATTAACACTGACACCTCTAGTGCTAGTCTAGCCTACCTCGCGATACTCCGTGATTTTGATTCATCGACAGCTCCGTTTCTCCAGCAGTACTCTGAGATTCTTCTAGCGCCAGCCGATTTCAACACCGCAGACACAGCAAGCGCTCCAATCTTTAGCTCTAAAGTAACAGCAGCCACGACTATCGTTGATCCTGGTGTCTACCACGTGATCCTTGTTAATAACACCACTAATCGTAAGCTGCAATGCAGTGCCACCGTTAGCGCTGACATTATTGAAGTGTGAAAAACAGACCTGCGAGGATGGGTATAGTCAATTCGCGGTTGTTCTTAGACTAGCATGCTAATCGCGACTTCATTGCCACGAACACTTGTCGAAGGTGGCCTAACATCTGTCCAACTATGGAATGGAGAATTAACCACAGGCCAGAAATTGCGCCTTGGCATAAGCTATGTAACTCTATACGGTTTCTATGGTAATCTTTTTGATCTGTCTACCGTTAACACGGCCTGGCCGATCGTCTGTGCCAACCTATTCTACTCCGAGACTGTGACTGGTGATGGAATAGTCGGTGAACCAATATGGCAGTTTGGCCTGTCAATCTCCGGCACGAAGGAATATAAACCATCACAGGAGTATTTTAACACACCTGGCTTCTACCGGTTGCTCCTAACAAATAATAGCCGTAATAGCTCAGCGTATTCCGGTTTTACTGGAGGCGTTGAAATACTGTGATTCTGAGTGTCCTAGAACGGAAAGTTAACAACCTAATCACTGGCGGTGGATTAACCGAGGGTGATGGACTACCAGCTTTTCCAGACAGCAAGCTAGACCTCAAGATCTTCGATGATCGCGACAGTACACTCATGTGGCGAGATCTTGTTGTGGCACTCGCATCTGCTGCATTCAGTGACAAACTAGAGGTTAGCACGGGTGTACGCCAGCGCCGGTTCTCCGTGCAGAATTCACCTGACACAGGATTTGAATATTACCTTGACCTTGGGCTAGTTGGGTCTGGAACCATTACTACGAACGTTGGACCAGCGCGTCCTGGAACAATTAAGCTTGTGGTTGGTGAAGAGAAGACGACTGATGATGGGTATGGCAATTTTATCGAGTCTAAGAGTTTCTCCTCTGGTACCATTGACTACGTGACCGGCGATCTAGAGATCAACATTCGTGGTAACCTGCCAACTGACCATGTCTACTTTGTTGGAATTTCAGTTGTTCCATTGAACGACAGCGCTCTTGACATCTCATCGTCGATAAACACGCCGAACCATCGGGTACCTCTGATTGGATCGGATGTGCCTAGAACAGGCATAGAGGCAGATAGGCAGCTCTACACTCGCGATCTAATTCTGTGGAGTGTTATCGCACGGGCATCACAGAGCTTTCACAAAATAGACCGCGACAACCGGCTAGGTGCGGTTCTCGCTGATCCAGTGGTTGTTGATTATCTGAGTTCGGCGGTTATCGATGATGCCTGGAGCGCCTACCCAACCTCGCCAACTAGGAAGACAGTCTATGACGGTGACCGTTTAACCCAGCTATCATTCAATGGACCAGACGACTACCTAGTCTACCGAGACGTGGTTATCGCGAAGCTCGTCGCTGATACGGCCTACCAAGTTCAGAGTCTGAGATACCTCGACGGTGCTGACCGGGTGCTGCTCAGAGTCGTGAATAGGTCACAGGCTATACTCGAAACTGACGGTGGTGATAGTATATCCACAGACGACGGGCTTGACCTTGACACCAATTTAAACGCTGAATGGAAGATTGAGACCTCCGAGACAACGCTGGCTACTGAGAGCTACGAGCCTATTATCACGGAATCAACAGGTGAGGAGATTATTCTTGATTTCGCCAAGCGGTACGCTGAGAGTGGCGCATATGATTTGGAGCCAATTTACTACATTCTGTCTGACGAGACCAACGGTGTTCGCACTTTCGTGTCATCCGGAGGTAATAGCGATCGTGGATCACTGATCTATGATAAGAAACTCCGAAAGATCGAGTATCGCGGTGGTCGTGAGGATGGTGCCAACGTTAGCGTTGATATTTCCCCAAGCTTTGTATCACATGGTAATTCGGTGGATCTATTGCTCTCTGTTGAGCCACCTGCCACCCTAGCGACAATTGATAACAGGCTAAGAGATAGGCAGGTTAGTGATGTTGAATTTCTAGATGCACCGATTAATATTGGCTCAATTGAACTCAGCAACGTCAGTGAGTATCTTGACGACGCTGGTAATCCAATCACGGTGTTGATGGATTCTTCCGACACCGTCACGTCACTCGACATGCAGACAGTGGATGAGATTCCATACTATGATGACATTCTCAAATACCGATGGTCATACCTGTTTCAGACGGTTAAATCGGTTCACCTAAACAAGTCAGTTGTAACCGGTGTTGGTGCCAGCTATAACACCGGTACGTCTTATGTGGATCTAGACATTCCAAACAATAGCAACGTTGCCCAGAATATCACTAACACGCCGTACGCCGAGTTCACGATTAGACTCACCCCAGGGAGATGGACGATATACCCATCGTGGGTGGCATCTGGCCTAGGTGCGTGGAATATCACCGCACGGGTTGATGGAACTACAGTCTGGAATGGATTTACGGTGATTTCAGCGGCCAACCAGAGTTTTACATCGACCGCAATCCCAGTGCAAATCGCCGCTAGTGACTCAAAAATCTTGAGATTCACCGTTAACAGTGCTAGCAATAATACTGACCAACTGCAACTCTCGGATGTTAAGATACTGTTTGACGGCCTAACTGGTCAGGCGGCGAGTTTTGCTATTCAAACCGTTTCAACAATAGACGGCGAATATCTCCTAACCGAAGATGGCGATAATCTTGAGAGCGAGGACGGGGAATTTCTAGCATTCAATGAACAGGGTGGAGTCGATGGAGTCGATGACACCTCTAACCTGACGGTTGACTCAGTCGGTGACTATATCTCCGTAAATAGCACTTGGCTTGATGGTAACCAACTTAAGAATAGGCAGGATTTTAGTAGCAAATGCACGATGGTTCAAATCGGTGCGTATCCAGTTAGCTTTGTGGATGTTGGATTAATGAGTAGCTATAAGCTAGTGCCGGTCGACACCGATAAATCTAGCAAGCAATATTTCCTAGCGCGAGTGGACCAGATGCTCGCGATTGAATGGAAGCGTATCCTTAGTGTATACGATATCCCTACCGCGGTCAAATCTGAGACATGGACGGCGGACACCGTCTCAGACTGGTACGATTTTATCTCAACAGGTAAGCTGCGAATCATGGATGCCACCTTACCCGTAGGTGTCTCGATGATTGGTAAGCTTGGAATAATTCCAAGCGGTGTATGGCGCAGTGGCAGTGGGTACGTTAGATTGCTAACCGCGGAGGAAACTGTTCCAACCGTTGGCATAATCCAACCATGGATGATTTTTGCTGGAATTCGCGCGCTGAACGAGAATTTCTGGACCAACATCACGAACGGTAGTTAATCAAATGGCACGTAAGCTTTCACAATTAGAACTGCTCCTAACCACTCCAGGGAGTGATGCGGTGATTCTTGTCACCACGAGCAATAAGAGTTATCGATATCCACTGTCATCGATTCTTAGCGACGTTCCAGACGGATCAATTACCTCGAGCAAGTTAGGTAGCGGCGCAGTAACAAACATTAAGATTCTTGATACCTCGGTCTCAACAAGTAAAATAGCTGACGGCGCTGTTACTACTCCAAAGTATGCTGACCTATCGATCACGGGCGGTAAGATCGCTGCAGGAACAATTACTGCCGATAAGTTAGACGCTAATGCACTCAACACCCTAACTCTTTCGTCGCTTAAGTCAACCTACACCCAAGCTGGTCATGGTTTCAACCCAGGTAGTTGCGTATTTCGTGGTGCGGCAGGTTGGCAAGGTTCACTCGCTAATAGCCTTACAACACTCGATGTTGATGGGGTTGTTGAAACCGTTAATGGGAACAGTTTCACTATCGTTACGCACGGTATCATCCTATTACCATCAACGCTGATTTCAGCAAACACAAAATGGTGGTTGTCAACCACGTCGCTAGGTCTTCTAACGAGCACAATGCCAAACACCCCTGGTTTCTGGCGTAAACAAATCCTGCGCAGTCTTACAGTCGGTGTAGGTATGGTTAACATCAGCCCAATCGAAGAGGAGATCTAATGGTTATTTCACGTGGTAGCAAAATTACTGTTCTAAAGTACGAGGTGTCCTCAGGAACAGCGAGTGGATTCACGTTCCCAGTAAATACCTGGAATAGTGTCGCGTTTAACACCGTTAAATTAGACACTATCGGAGTTTCAATCGGTGGTAACGCTGTTTTATTGCCGGTTGGCCAGTACATTGCCAGGTTCTTTTCGTACGGAGTGTATAACACTTTGATTGGTGGAGTGGTGTCTAGAGTTAGAGCGTACAACGTAACCGCATCCTCAACAGCAGACACAGATACTCAGAGTGTCGATGAACCTAACGGATTGATTGTCAGCAGTACGGCGGCGGTTTATACCTATGCCTACGGTGGTCAATCACGTTTTACATTATCATCGGCTGCGTCTATGTCATTTCAATGGAGATATGACGCTGGATCTATTACAACCATAGCACCCGCGTCCAATGCCGGTGTTAACGAGGTCTATTCAAACGTCATAATTGAGAGGGTGTAATGTCCGTTAGAATTACAGATTTGCCGGATTTGCCGAATGTAACAACAGATAGTTATGTCGTAGTGTCACAGGGCGGAGTATCATATCGCTTTAAGATGTTCAGCTTTAACCCTGACATCATCCAAAGCAACACACTCGACGGTGCAAAGATCATCAACAACTCCTTAGCTGGCGCCAAAATCGCTGATAGCTCAATCACTACGAGTAAGATGGCATCAAGTGCTATCACATCCGATAAGATTGCCGACGGGTCGATCACTGGGTCAAAGATTCTTGATTTGGCTATTCTTGGCCAGAAGCTAGCTGACGGGACAATTACCGCGAGCAAATATGGTGCCAACTCTATCGGAACCTCAGCCTATGGTGATGGTTCAATAGCGACTAACGCCTACGGCGATGGCACGATTACCTACGCTAAACTAGCGGCATCATTGCTCTCCCAAATCTACAGCGCACCAGAGATTCTTCCTGGTTTCCTTGTGCCAACGGCGAGGATATCTCCTCCAACTGGATATCTCATGTGCGATGGCGCCGCTGTTCTGCGAGCTACGTACTCGGATCTTTTTACGGCGATCGGTACGGCCTATGGTGCCGGCGATGGAACGACTACTTTTGGTGTTCCTGACTGCCGTGGACGTGGCCTAATTGGCGTAGGATCCTATGTTGACTCGGTTAGTGGTGCGATTACTCGCACATTAGGTCAGCAACTTGGTTCAGAGAAGCATCTATTGTTAATCAATGAACTCGCCCAGCATGCTCATGCCACAGGTTTCACAGGATATGGAACGGCCCGTGGCGGTGATCTTCGACCTGGAACAGAGAGTGATGGGTCGCCGTCCGGCGGTGGAGCTGGCGGTGTTTCAACGAGAAGTGGAAGCGTGGTTAACCCAACCGGCGGAACCACTCTTGTTGGAGTAGACCAGGCTCACAATAACATGCCTCCGTCCATCGTAGTCAACTGGATGATTAAAACTTAAGGTACACAATGGCAAGCATCCCTATTATCAATCTTCCAGTGCTCCCAGGTGGAGCGGTCAATAACACCTACATCCCAGTTACCTATAATGGCGTAACATACCGGATGCCAGCGTTCTCGATGCCACCACAGATCCTAGCCGATAGCTCTATCACCGGCAATAAGATTATTGACCTTAACATTACCACCGCTAAACTAGCCGATCTCGCTGTTACATTAGCTAAGTTAGCTGTAAACAGCGTTGGTGAATCTAAGATTATTGACGGGGCAGTTTCAAATAGTAAACTCGCAGATGACGCTGTTAGCACCGCTAAGATGCTCAACGCGGCTATTACCGCCGCTAAACTCGCGGATGGTAGCGTTGGTACATCCAAGCTCATTGACAATGCCGTAACTGCCGCTAAGATTCTCGCTGACGCAATTACCACGAGCAAGATCGTAGACGCCGCTGTTACTACGAATAAGTTAGCTGACCAGAGTGTTACTGCCGCAAAACTAGCGCCGAGTGTTGGTCTTGCGATTCCAGCTGGTATTATATTCCCGTGGGCTACAGGAACTGCCCCTGGCGGATATCTGAGCTGTGATGGCGCGGCCGTATCACGGACAGGATTTTCAACGCTGTTTGGCGTGATTAGCACGTTATGGGGCCCTGGTGACGGTGTCTCTACCTTTAATCTTCCAAACCTCGCTGGTCGTACGCTGGTCGGTGCTGGAACATATACTGACCCGGTGAGTGGTTCAGTCACGCGAACGTTTGGTCAGAGCATTGGAGCTGAGAAGCACCAACTGACTGTGGCCGAGTTAGCGGCACATAGCCACTTCTACAGCGTTTGGAACAGTAATGGCGCCGCCGGTGGAAGTATTGAGGGAGCTACTCCGTATAATAGGCAATATCAAACGACAAATGCCGGTGGTGATACTCCGCATAATAACATGCAGCCTTCCACCGTTATTACGTGGATCATTAAAACGTAGACTCAATCCGCTCCAGAAATCCATCAAATCTAGAAATTACATCGGCGCGCAGTTCGGTGAATGTTAGGTAATCAAATCTGAAGTCGAACATCCGGCTCTCGTCAATCCCTAGGTAGGCAGCCTTTAATTTCAAGTTGCCGCTATGCCGGTCACCCCATGCCTCGTTATCTATTAGGATAGACTTTGGAGCCACGTCGTGCTCCTTAGCAGTAAAGTAATACCCTCCGTAGATACCCGTCGTCTCTGTGTCCGTGAAATCTCCACGGGCTATAATCTCCGAGAATACGCCTGCGAAGTGTCTCCTCTCCATCTCAAGGGCCCGAGGGCGCGTAGACATGGTTATAACCCGGACATCGTAACCATGCCTCGTGCACATACCGACCATCTCCCAAGCGGTTGGGTTAAGGATAACCTCTCCGTTCCAGGTTGCATCGGTGAGAAGTGTCTCATCCATATCAAAGTAAGCTATTTTGTTCATTTTCTACTTTCCAAGGCCCATTGTTGATGTATTCTGCTACTATAACAACAAAACAAAGGACCCAAATTGAAAAAGCTAAACTTCGGTGAAGTCAAGGAAAAGAAATCGAAATCTGCCATCCCAGTAATAGATGGTGTCGACGCGTCTAAGCGGGCCATGGTGGATGCGTTAGTTCGCAACTCAACCACTATTGAGACTCTAACCAAGGCGGTTGATGACGCTAAGGAGCAACTAACGGGTCTAGCTCGTCCGTATTGGTTTGAGCACAACAATGGTAAGAGCGAGATCTTCTCATCCGTGAAGATTAAGGGCAATAAAGAGGCCGTCATGATCACATTTAAAAATCAATACAAGGCCATCGATGAGGGTCTTGTAAAGGAAATCTTCCCGCGTGAACTCCAGGACAAACTGTTCGCCAACACTTTTGAAGTTAAGATCGATGGATCGTTGATCCCTGAGCTTAAGGCACAGGCAGTTGTTGACGATCTTAACAAGCTGATGGTTAAGCATGGAATTGAAGGTGCCATCTCTTTCAGCCAAAAGATCAAACCTAAGGCTGAATTCCACGAGATCCGACACAGCATGTTTGATACCAGTACCAATTTGCAACTACAGGAAATCCTGCCGGTTGCTTCCTCTGTCAAAGTCAAGGGAGTGGTGTAAACCAGCACGAACCCTACTTAGGGAGATACCCTGACAGGTTGACGACCGACCTACCCGTGCGAAGGTAGGTCAGATTTGGTCTCCAGACCACGCGCAACCGCCTAGCCGAACAACGGTTTTGGCGGTTGCGTCAACCCAGAACACCGATATCACAACGCCTATGGAGTTCTAACCGACATGGGTATTAAAGACATTCCGCTCCACGACCACAAGCATGGCAAGTACAGCCAGAAGGCTGTGGATAAACGGCGGCGCACCGACAAGGCACCCGTAGACCAGAGTCACGCCGCTGGCGGTAAGTCACTTGGATGGAAAACAACTTCGATAGGTGTGGTCAAGATGAGCAGTCTCGACCGGTACCTCACGAAATGGACCGGTCGACCATATAACCTCCTTATGAGCCAACTCTCAATCGATAAGTCGCATAAGGGTCGTACCCTGCGAGAGGAGGTTCGTGAAGCCTTTCGTGGGAGGCATGCGAAATGGACCACCGACAAGCAAGAACGTATCCAACGGAGAAAACAATGAAAATAGTAATGGCTATCATATCCGGAACAGACAAGAGTGGAGCAGTGCGTTCATTGGAACTTAACTCACCAGTCGCGTTATCGCCACACGCAATTGACACCTGGCTATACAAACATCCTACTATTGATACGTTTGATGCCATTGAGACGGTTCAGGATGCATCCGTGAAATTTATCGAGCTTGAACCCGGAATGAAACCAAGCACGTTGGTCAAGGATGTTAACCGCCTGATTAAGAGATACGGTGATGTTCCTATCGACGTCACTGAGAGCTATGGAAATTTAAACATTCGCCCGAGAGTGTACAAGCAACAAAAAACATCGTATCAAGTAACGCGATCAATGAAACCTAATTGGGTTCCAACCAAACGCTGGCCATAGTAACCTTATTCATTAAAATTGTGCTGCTTACTAAGCAATCAATATTTACTCCTTAGTAAATTTTAACACCCGCAGTAAATAACATCATTTTTGTAGTTAATACGTGAACACTGCACAAGCATTCCTAGACGCGCGCCTCTATTGGCTAACCTGGAGCCGCGATCGTAAGGCCACAGGCCGCACCATGAACCGGATGTTTGCCTCTATCCCGAGAATTGGTGAAGGTCTACGCTTGGCCATTCCAGATGGGATTAGCACAAACCCACTCATGGTTCCGCGCCATTTCGGTGCTGACGGTGGTGTGCAGGCTAAGATTTGTGATAAGCTACGAGCCCTGGTAAGTTGTATCAATTCTGATGCGGATCTAAATAGGTTGATGGACGAGGTTGACAATCCGAGGGATGGCGGGTCGTTCACTGATTGTTTCATTGCCCGCGGAGCCGGTGATACGCCGATTGTCATTTGTGAGTTTATAACCTACGCTAACCTAAAGTATGTCCAGCTACCTTTATTGGATGTAAAAACCGCCGAGCGGTATCGAGAATGGACACGACGGATGCTAGCCTATGTTATCAAGTATCAATCAGCTCAGCTCAATAACCACCTCACCTGGAAGGCGCTCTATATCGCATCTTGTGGATTAGTGCTAAGTGACACAGTTGCACTCGAGATTGCGAACTACCTCTTTAACACCGCATGCTGGATGATTGACCATGATGGATCGATGCCACTCGAGCTAATGCGAGAGGACAAGTCAATGTCCTACACCCGCATGAACCTAGAGGCGCTGGTCTGGCTTGACCGCATCTTTGGCAAGCGGTGTGAGGTTACACTCGCCCTGCAGAATTTTGAAGGCATGTTGGACGATCCTCTGGGTTGGATTAAGCGGTATGGCCTACCTGGCCAGCGTATGCCCGGTAACACCTCCAACTGGCGCTGGTTGCTATGGAGTCGTGATAACCGCAGCACCGCCAACGAGATGGACAGCTATATTTCGTCGTATCTTCGTGTGTAGTTATGGTATATCATGGCAACCACACCATTTGACAAATCTCGCATTACCGTCTCGGAGGCGTGTAATAACCTGTCGCAGATCAATGCTGGCCTAATAGACCAACTCCTAGGGCTACGCCGTCGATTGGCTGCTCTACAAAACGCTGCTGATCTACTTAAGAATTCCGCCAGCAATTACAACCTGCCAGATCTTAACCGCATGGTACCAGCGAAGGATGTAGGATTGGACACCTATAACAAGTTAAAGGCTGCATGTCCGGATATAAATTTGCCAAATATCAACGGTATCGCCGATCTTAACGCGCTCTATCAAACCTTTAAGGATGCATACCGGGCGATTATTAACGCGCTTGACACGAGTCCACTAGGCATGCTCGCCCAATTGGAGGGACAGTTCATTAGCGCCATTCAGGATATGCTTAACAGTCTTGGCGGTAACGAATCGCTCCTGCATTGCCTATGTCAATCCGAGAACATCTATGCCCAATTTCCAACCTGGGACCAAAACAAACAGAATGCTATCGACACCTACAAATACTCCAAAGGAGTTGTTGATGGCAGCGAAAACGGGCTGCTAAACAGTAACTTAAAGAGCAAGGTGCAGGACCTGAATAATACCAAACAGTTGCTAACCGGCCTGTCAGAGGCCAAGGTTGGTGAGGTTGGCAGCTATGACTCTGCCTCAAAGAAATCAACCGATCTCGTATCCACCGAGGTAGACAGTTTTAAGACTAAGGTTGGGTTTTAAAATATTTTTAAAATAAAACTTTCCACTCCGCGGGCACGGTGTACCTTCCAAGTATGAAAACGCTTTGGACGAAGACTTCGGATGGAAAAGTGGTGCTCCTCCTAGACGGACACCTGGTAGCATGGTATTGGGATAAGGATTGGTCTAAGACCCCTAAAGTTATACCGTGCTATATCTACGATAGAAAATGCACTGTTATTTGTGAACATCGGGCTATTGAATTAGAGGTGGTTAAACGAACAACCTCTATTTTAGCTAAGCTAACCAACTACCTCTAAGGCCAGTATGAATCACGATAATGATCCCAAGAGAGTTAAGGTAACCGTAGATTTTGAACCGGCCACCTTTGACCAAGAGACTGGACAGATTCATTGGAAAAGATTGATGGGCACCATAACGTTCTCAATTCACGACAGTTGGAACTACTGGAGAGACAATAGCACCATCGAGGTTGATGGCAAGACGATTCGATTTGATAGACCGGTTCGTAAGGCTACTCGATTAGTACTGGGGCTCAGATAGAAGGCCTATTAACTTTCCACCGTGCACCGCGTGTGTATTCTTCCTTATGACAGCTATTCTTAAATTCATTGGTGGTTTTATAGTTTTTACGCTGCTGCTTGCGGTGTCTGGACTATGGTGGGTTTTTACCGACGCTCGCCGGTACATCGTAGATGTTAACTTTTGGAAGGCACCCGTAAACTCCGCATGTGCTATTCTAATCATCGCTCTTATGTCGGCGGTTGGAGCTTTCTTTCCTATCATCATAGTAACGTTGTGCAGCGGTTCAGACATCGCCTTTACAACGTATCCCGCAATTGCCGGTTCTATTTTTGTCCTAGGAATAATCAGATCGGTATACACTACGGCTAGGGTTAGATTAGCCGTATGGAAAAATCCAATCTCTTTTGCACCATTTGATTCGTTATCGGCTAAGTTACTTGGTTGGAATGACTTTGACGACTACGTGATGTACCGTGAATGGTACAGAGGTAGGCTTGGAGTAGACGATGTTCTTCGCCTCGGTGGAAGCATCGCTAAGTGGAAATCAACCATGAAATTTATGGGAATAGACCATGAACCATGCCGGTTAACCAATGCCGTAAAGAGTACAGAACTTGTTGAGGTTATCGTGGGAAACATCCAGTCCAATCACGGGTTGAATTAATATGAGACGAATTCACCGGAATATCTATGGAAATTGGAATGGATACAGCGGTTCACGCAAAATCGTGGAATTTGGAACACGGGAGCGTGATGCTAGAACATGGCTCGCCTGGAACGGTGGAACACCGGGTGAGGATGGACCACGCGACCAGCTTAGTCGAAGCTGTTGGAAGAGGAATTGTGAGCGCCTGTCACCGTCCAATAGGTAAACTCGCGGAGACGCTATGAAAAATATCTATATCGTAGTGAACGATAGACATCATGACTATCTTGAAGTAATAGCCGTTTGTGAAGATGGCGCGGTGGTTTGCGGCCACGTTTGCTCAAACAGCGAGTGGATCAACCATGACATGGGAATAACATCCACGAAAAAACATGAATACTATGATCGTCATTGCGGAGTTGGTAATTGGAAGCTTGAGTACGTGCCAAATATTCAGGAGCACGAGGAACTTAAGAGAATACGTGATGCTGGTCTTAGGCTCGTAGACATTTAACAACCGGATAGACCGCCGTATGAAATATAATTTATCAGCCACGAATGAACGAACTAGAACAGCTAAGATACTACGCTTATTTGAACATGGTCAAATAAGCTGCCGTAAGGCCGTAGATTTATTACTAGAACTCGGTCGTGGAGCATACTTTCTGTATATCGATGAGGACGTAGCTAACCTGGAGCAACATCTTAGACGTCTAGGTTATAGCGTTAGAACTATTCCAAAAGGATCTCCTGATCAGCTTCTAAAGAGGTGCGCTTGTGGAAATCTAATCGTTGACTTCGTGATCCAACAGCGTGTAACCTACCGCATCAACGAGATTGTCACGTTTTTTCGAGTTACACTGCCTGACCAACTTCATAGCTGCCATCATCCGACAAACAAGACTCCCAGACACCTCCACGTCTTGCTGGTTATGGGCCGATAACAGGGCCTCCCACGTCCGAGCAACATGTTTCATGGAGGTAGAGGCGCTTCCGTAGGACTGGTGACGCTCACCACCGACGATTGACCGTGCCTCCTCCTCGATTGGACCCTGGTAGTTTATCGCGTCAGACTGGCGTTGATACCAGACCGTAAGGCCAAGACACATTGCCATGTCATGCTCTAGGCGCGCTCCTCGGCTATTCTTCCATCCATCTAGCATGTACAGATGAGATGACCCAAGCACCTGTTCAATCGATTTACGGATGTATGTTTCGTAGGACAGGTCTAGTCTACCATCAAAATTCTCAGCTGGGTTGATAACATGCTCGATGTGAAGAGTTTCGCGCCATTGAGCTGCGGCCTCATTAAACTTCGGCCTATTATAATTCTCAATCCCTGTCATTGGGCCAGCGATGTAGATCCTCTTGATGCCGGGAAAAACCTTTGACCGTGCAGTATCACGCAGCATATCACCTTGGCAGTCAAATAGGTGAATTAAAAGTAGGTTGTTGACTACACCTCGCCATGGGCCAAACTCCTCTGGCCCAGCAGTTAAACTGGATTCAAATAGCCTCTTAGCCATAAACCTCTGCTTGTTGGTACTGGTGAAACGTACCGGGTTTTAGCGTAGAACCCATCTCCCTCACGGTCACTCTCGGTGGTGCCAGGTTGTGGGCTAGTATTACCTTCAATCGTGTCGATTCGTGTCTCCCCGTTCCACCTGACCACTATTCCACAATGGCCAAGCGCCGTTCCACCATTTTGCATGAAGAAAATTGCGCCAGGTCTTGGACTCTGTGATATAAGACCTAGACCACGGAAATTGTTGAACGAGTCCATTACGGATGGGTTCATGTTATCGACGAAAAACTTCGGCACGCTTGGACCGTACGCTACCATCCATGCCATCCTAGCAGCGGATGCGCAATATGGCCAACCAGGTTGCCAACCACCATATCTCTGCAGGTTAGTAGCTAGAAGTTTGGCACGTTCATCTAGACCTGGAGTAGCCGGGTCGTCCCATACGCGGTTATTTTTAACCTCCTCTAGACCAACAAATTGGTGTGCAACATCTATAATTTTAGACCCGATTCCGGTGATTGAGACGGTTGGAACTGGCGCGTCTACCTTTTTTGCACTGGTCGACAATATTCTTGACCAAGTCGCCGGACCAACAATACCATCAGATGTTAGGCCATTCTTAAGCTGGTACGTCTTAACAGCGGAGTATGTCGCTGGTCCGTAATCACCGTCAGCCTTAATACCGAGGCGAGTTTGGAGCTCAGCAACAGCTGCTCCAGTGCTACCAATTCTGAGAATACCCGTCATGGTTACACCTGAGGTTCGTCAGACGGTTGATCTTTGCTCTTACGGCGACGGCGTTTCTTACCGGTCTCCTCAATAGCAACCATAGGTGTTGGTTCAACCGAGGCTGGTGAAACTGGGATCGCCTGTTCAACTGGCTTAGTAGTTCCAAGAGCTTTGCCGAGCAGTGCACTCATGTCGGTAGTAATTGGAACGTCGTCAATCTCCTGTGCCTCTTCGACTATAGGTTGCGGTGCGCTAATGGCCCTCTCTTTCAATCCGGAGTATGGGTTAGCTTTCGCTTGGCGAGGTACGTTTCGTGATGTACCTGTTTGAATGTCTCGTGGGTTGCTTGATCCATTGTCTTGGTTTGCTTCAAATCCGATTGGAGCGTTAATCAGGCCAGCATTCACCGCTTCATTCACCGTGAATCCCTTAACAGGGTTGCCAAGTTGGCGTCCGTCCTCTACCTTTGTTTGAGCGTTTGGCATGGTTGGGCGAAGCGCCTCACCATGGACATCAATAAACACGTTCTGCGATCCACTGATGACAGAGGTACCGCGTTCACGGTTAGGTTTAACCGGGCGGCGTAGATGGTTGATTGGTACAAGCTGACCATTCGGAGATTTCTCAGCGGCGAGTAATCCTACGCCAACGTGCTTAGCGAGCTCAGGATCGTTAACCTTTAGGCCATCAGAATCGATGATGTGCTTCTTTGATCCAACGTTGAATTGGAGTCCAAGTCGACCCGTGGAAATTTGAATTGGATAATCATTTGGGTTAAAATAACCCAACACATCGGTTTGTATGGCATTTGACATGCACGGTAGAACACCATGGGGCGTCAGAATAGGAAGTTTTTTAGGCGAGTGGGGTGTGTGGCGTTCAGGTCTATCCGGTTCTTTGCTAGGAGATATGTTACCGCCGCCGAAAGTGCATCACTCATGGCCCAGGCGGTTGACTCATCAATCTTATCTGGCTGGTCCTTGGGTGGACGTTTCATCCTTGGCCACACGATACCAGGCCATAGCTTGGATATAGACCGCAGCACCGTGTTCTTGTCACCATCAGCGGCGTGCCAATTCGTAATACCAGTGCTGTTCTTCTTGCTATTCAACGGCGTTACTGGATAAACCTCTAGATTAGCGTCAAAGAGATGCTTAATGCAGGCGACAGAGGCCGCCGTAAATGCCGTACTCATCGCCATACCACGAATAGCACCAGCGCTCATTGCACCACCTGTTGGGTATTCAATAACAATCGTCTCTGGTCGCCATTCCTTATAGAGCTCAAGGATGCGCACCGCATGCTCAGAGATACGGCCAACATTAAAACCTGTTACGCCATCCTTCTTATCCTTGTACTTTGGACGAAAGCATTCAAGGTGTACAACGGCTAGCGTCTGGCTGTCTAGCACCGCAATACCTGGTGCGGTAAGACCGGCATCAATGGCAAGTATCATGATTGTGCAGTGCCTAGCGCGGATCGCAGAAGTTCAGCTGCTTCGCTGCCGGTGAGTTTTTTCATTGTGGATAGGCTATCAGCTAGCTTTGATATAACTTCAGCATCGGTTTGATTTACCTGTGCGGTTATCGTGGATGAGCTGTGTGCGAATGAAAGAATTGACTTAACCCAGTCGCTCTCCATCTCCTTAAGGTTGCCAGAGGCAAGCAGAAGATTGGCAATTGCCTCAATCTGATTTAACCTGCTCTCCCGTGAGTGCACCTCCGTAATAGGCACATAGTCGTGTCCAAGGTTGCTATCGAACAGATAGGAGGCCAGAGTACCTGTGAGGTTGTCTCTTAACGCGGCGAATCTTCGCTGTAAATCGTCATATTTTCCGTTGCAGGTGCAGTTTTCAGGCATAGATTAAATACAGAACCCCATGCATCTATTTTTAGGTTTATTGGTTCTAGCGATATGGACGATAGTCATCCAAGAAATTACTGGGCTGCGGCGGAGGCGAGCAACGAGCCTGTCCCGGTTATCATATACTGCAGTTCGGATAGCTCGCCAACCAGACCGCTGGCCATAAACAATTACTATCCAGGTTACACCCACCACAAAACATACGACCTGTCCTGTGGAACGTGCGAATTTGCAACTCTGGTTATTAGTCGCAAAGACGTGTCGGTGAGGTTAAACATCACCGGCGGTAGAACAGCGTTTGAAGGGCCATTTGGTGGTTGCTATATGAGCATACTGCCCGTAGGTCGGTGGTGTGAACTAGGCGGGATGCACTGGCTGGTCGCTGTTCCAAAGACTAAGGTTAAGAACCTATGCAAATTAGGTGTTCGTAGTTTCAACCGCTATCAACGCCGTCTAGCCGAACAGGAGTTGCTCGGTGAGTAAGATGAAGGTTAATACCCCGGTGGACCTGGTATTGTCATCCTACCAGGCTCTAAGCTCAATTGAGCAACGGGCTCTCGTCGAGAGGATGAGTAAGTTTTCGTTACCATCTGACGACTACTTTACGGCAGTGTTAACACGGATTGACGAGCGTGGTAACATTGACGCAGTAAGTCAGTGCACTGTTAAGGTTGGCGAATCTCACTGGATTGCATCTGGAAACGTGACTATTGGCGAAAACCTGCGTGCTAGATATATCGTAACCTCCAGTAATCGCAAGATTAGGTTAATGGTGCGGTCAAATAGGTTTGTAAAATATGGGACCCTTTGGTACTACCTGTCCATACACCGAGTAAAGAGTCTTAATCTCGACATGTTGCGGAAACGTGTGTCTAGGTTATTCAAAAGAATGATGTCACGAGAGGCCAACAAAGTTATCCTCAGCGAGTAACAATTGGCCCAAGGATTTGATCCTCTAGTCCATATATAATCCTCTGCACGCCATATATGGCATGGCAGTACTTAACCTCCCATGCCCTATAAGTTTCGTATCGTAGTTGCTATTTCTAAATCAAAATCCGGTGACAATTGGCACCACTCCACGTTTCATCTCAAGTCAGACACAACGTCTAGGTGCAGTGTAACAGGGTTGCGCGCCATCAATGCTAATGGGCGCGTGGTTGTTACCCATCATGGTCGCAAGCTAAAGCACATCGTTCCAAATGATACCACTGAACAAACCGTATCATATGCAGCAGTTGACCCGGCAAAACGTCCGCGGCACACCATTTCACGAGTTGCTGCGGCACTTCGGTATGCGGCAAGTCGCAGATCAAGATTAGAGGTTGTCATTTAAAGAGTTTCCAACACACCTTGTATTCTTACATCAAGGATCAACTATCCCCTGAGGAGTTGCAGTACAATGAGACTGGCCTATGCCATACTGAGAATGGACCCGGTGCAGATCTCCCCGTCAGTCTACCCAGGACAAAATGTTATCCCTCCAAATCACTACATCGCCTAACCGATGTAATAGCTGAATTGAGTATTGCATAAACGCTGCTCAGTTCGAGACCACCTCAACGGTGAATCGGCCCGGTCTCAGTTAGAACAAACGTAAGGCATAGGCTGCCCAAATGGGACTATGCTGTAGCTATGGGTGTCGAGAACATACACCCACTATTAATCTTTAGGGCACCAGTAACATGGTGATCTCGCTAGGTCAGGCACTCGTGCCAGTCAAGTTCTCGTGGATATGGATCTACAGTGATACGTTTGTTGGGAGCCGAAAGTCTAGCACAGCGTAGTGCTAGGTAGTAGAAGGATGAGTATCGGATAGTGATTCGCCGAATATGGAGACTAGGCATACCTCCAACCAGCCGTGAAAAAGGAAGACGAAGAGTCGTCGGCTACGTGAATCATGCTGCTCAGCTACTAGCCGTGTCATCTATACGATGCAAGCCCACGGACAACTAAGGTTGCCCTTAAGGGCAACCGAGCCAGCAGCTATAGGTTCATACCTCCGCGGCATGGTAACACCTCCACGTCCACCGGGTAAATGCCAACCGTACTTCCTCCATGAGGACCTCTAGGCGCACCGTTGAACATACGTTCGAAGCTTGGGCCACAGGGCAGGCCATATCCCATTAACAGCATGTTCTACTAATATGGGTACGGATAAACCACGCAACAATTTAACGGCCGACCAATTAGCTGTAGTAGAGGGTATAGGCATACTTGACCTAGCTGTGGATGTCGTCATAAACAGTGCTGGAGACATCCTGTTCACGGTAGAGAATAGACGATACTACCTAGGCATGCTCAAGAATGGAAAGATACACTTCCTACAGAGATGGGTGGTAGGACGGAACGCTGTAGAAACCGATGGCCATACCACCTATGTTAATATTGGCATGCCACGTGCCTCCGGAGATATAGCCATGGATATGGTGGTAGAGAGCGTCCGTGCCATGATATTCCCGGGGGTGGCCGCTGACCTCGAGATTATGACTGAGTAGCCTATGGAACTGGCCTACAGAGTACGTTACACGGCCGGCAGTAGGGAGCATGCCAGGCGAGGCACGGTTTGGGCCTATACACCACGGCAGGGTATGATCCGACTGGTGCGGGTGTTACGGAGATACCGACATGAGGGTCAGGTGGTGGTTATACATGGGATAGATTTGGTGATAGTTAGTCCGTGAACAAGAATGAATGGATAGGTCATTATGTGAAGAGATACGCCGTGGAGGCCCATGTATCACTGGGGGTTGCGGATACCGAGCTACGGATAATCTATGATGAGATGTATGCTTTTTTGGCCACGGATGATGGTGGCATGGGGTTAGGTAGGGCTGGGGCCTCGGAGTTACTGGCCGATAGGAATCTGTCCATGGATCTAATCCGTTACGTCAGAGATGTGTATGGTACGGCTAAGGACATGGTTGATGCATTCAATGATGGTGGTGATGCTCCGCAGGCCTACAACCTAGACAGCACAGGGTGGGCCTTTATATTACCCTATGTGGAGCGGTATCATGGTAGAAAGGCGGATGATTCGGTTATGTCGGAGTCAGCAGGCAAGTACCGGATAACAGAGAAGAACGTTGGCCCTGCACGTTGGAGGACACTTGGTTGGCTTGGGTTACAGGACAAATGCATATACCACGGCAAAGTTTCACCAAAGCCACGCGACACCATAATATCAGTGCAGTTCAAGGTCGGCGGAAATTACTACCGGTTAAGGCTTATGCACCACGGCCAGGTGTTAATGATGTACGCATATAGGGATTTACTCTGGCAGGCAGTGACAGGTTACCGCCCGTCAGACGAGGAAGTATTCGCTATTTTACACCCTGGTGAAGCCGCTAATAGCGAGATTATGGCTGAGGCCCTAGTCCAGAGGTATCTAAACCGCTAGGTCGTGATTTGTGGTTCTATGGAGGATGAAGCTTATTATCAAATATGTGTCCAAGGAACTACTGGACAGTCTCGGAGTTACCGGGTTAAATTACATCTATAGTCCAACAACCAAGGTTGGCGATAGGCTGTATATCTGTTGCGTTCGCAGATTCGGTGGAGTTGCTGACCTGCTAAAGTACATCCGTGAGCAGGTTGGTGATCTATACATTCTTGACATAGTACGGCCAGACATCAACGCTATTATTCCCGAGGTATCTAGCCAGGAGGAAGGTGTCAATTATTACATGTCCTGTTTTACCGTTAAGGGTACACCGTCCAAATAGGCCTGCTTTCCATGCGACGGACGCGATGTACTCTACCGTATGACAGAGAACATGGAACGGCTGAGTTGCCTCAGCAAGGAGCAGTACGACACAGTACGTGCATGCGGTATCCTAGAGGCAACGGACGTCACGGTTGAGATGACGGGAGAGTTTGCGAACGTTTATTTCACGGCCGTAACGGAGCAGCACTATCTCTTCGTCAGCAAGCGTGGTGGGATACTCGCCCTATATAGGTGGCCAACGTCACCGGATGAGTACTGGGATAAACCGCACTGGCAAATCGTAACCGTAAAAGATAGCGCGGCTGATATCAAGTTGCACCTCTTCCCATGGTTAGCAGCCAACGAGGCATTGTTAAATGAGTGAACCTGACATAATCCAAGGTGGAACGCCATTCACGGACTGGTCCTATAGCCGCTTCATCGACGAACTCAAGATATTTGCCACGAGAATAGAGGGACTCGGGTTCAAATACGACGCCTACCGGACGACTGTGATAGTTCAGGTTTTTGTCTACGCACGCCTAGACGATGGCCGGAAAGAATCCGTGGAGGTGGTGTATGACCGTGGATGTGAGTGGATCACCATATTGCGAACTGGTGGTCTTGACACTGTTACGCTGGCCTGCAATGGCCCAGGAAAGTATGCGGTAACTTTTAGGATGGCCATTACGGCGTTGGACCCAGGTACTGAGGCCCAAAGGAGTGTCATAGATGAATAGGGTGCCAACCAAATCCGGTGATGTATTGACGCCAGTTGGCCTTGAAAATCTTACCACTGAGGAGCACGAGGTGGTTAGAAGGATTGGTATATTGGATTCGGCGGCCGTATATGGCATAATTGCCTCGATTCGTAGTTCAACGTACCTCCATCACAGGCGCGTGGCTAAGGTTACGTTCCACGTCGGGGAGGATCTTTTCAAGGCGGAAATTACGTCCATTAGTCCAGTGGCGCGGATAAATCTGTTCGTTTTTGCCCTGCACACGGCAGGCACTACCTGGAAACCGCTGCACGTCTCTGGCGCACCTGAGGCCATCCGATCAACGCTATTCCCAACCGAGGTCGCGGAGAGCTCGATTATGGACGAATAACCCTACGATTCTCCCAAAGACCTTTATTAGCAAGGTGCACAGGGCCACCTTAGATAGAATTGGCATCACCAGACTAGACACGTTGGAAACGAGGTCCGGGTCGTCAGTGATGGGTACCTGGATTGACTTCAGCGCGCAGGATGTATGTTGGTGCATAAACCTGGACGGGCGTGGAAAAGTTATTAGCCTCCACTCCATGGGTGCAAGAATGACCTACCTCAGTGAGCCGACGGACGAGATGATTCTAGCGCACCTCTACCCGACAATGACCGCGGAGGGTGCCATCTCACAGGAATAGTTAGCCCATAGAAGATTTGAAACCAATATCGCAGGCGAACCTTGGACCGCGGCGGTGGAAGACGATTACGGATCTGGATCTACAGGACATTGGAAAAGTAGTCTCATAATCTGCACCTAGTGTTACCAGTGGCGTCCAATTCTCCCTGGATGGAAAGCTATACCGCCTTCGGATGTACCATACCGGTATGATAATGGCGCTAACCACATGGCGAGATAACGCGTGGTACATCGTAATTGGCATGGATCCATCGGTTGAGGATGTTTGGACGGCCCTATATCCTGGACGGGCAGCTGAGACCGAGCTGTTGTCGGAGTTAACCGGAGTATTTAAACCTATGAAGAGTCGCCACATTTTAAGTAAGATCATCAACGAGTCGCACAAGAGCATTGGATGGGCCAAGTTCGCGCAGCCAACATACAGCGCTATTAGGGCGAATAAGGACGAAATTGCTCTCGCTAGATTATATGATGAGGTTCTCGGTCTTCTCGTTGAGAAGGACATGGACGGGTCGGGTATCGCCTTCACACAGGCCGAAGCAGAGAAATTCCTTAACTTTACACCGCATGTTGAGGCCATTCTTAAGGGAATCATTCTTGTTTACGGGTCCGTTGAGAACGCTCTTGAGGACTGGTTGAACAACGGCGCTCCAGCTGCTCACGACCTCGACAACACCGCATTTAAGGGATTGCTTCCTCTTATCAATCGATTCGAACGTGCCAACGGTATCCGCAGAGACGCTGACGGATACCGCGTCGCTCGGTAGCATTCTGTCTAACCGGCTTAATCTTTCCACATTCCATTGGAGGTGTATTCTACTGGCATGAACAAGCCATCCTTCCATCTCCCTATTCCAATGCTAACACGGGTAGTAACGTTTAGATGGAGTGAGCTTATGGATGGCAAAAATGGAACAGTTTACGGTATATCCAGCGAAGGCGTCATCTTCAATTACATTGTTCACCTGGACTCGCCAGTGTTAGTTAACGGCGAGATGCATCTTGCCCTGTCCGTACCTGGTACTAATCTTATGGGTGTTGATGGAACTGATTACCGCCTTCACGAAGCCCATCCTTCTCGCCCCAGTCAACGGGCTTCATAATGTTCTTTCCACCACCGATGAGCGGTGTATTCTACCTCCATGGACTACCTTGTAATATTTGAAGACGGCACATTGCTGCTAATGGAGACGGTATCCGCTGAGGATTTAGCCGCCTCGAACGACGGAATTATCACCATTGTCTACCTTAAGGATCGTACCGTCCATCGTGGTGGTACTACTTGGGATCCTATTAAAGAGTACACCGCGGAGAAACCATGAGTGGCTTTAACTTTGCTGAGGCCGACAAGGACCTCTCAGATATGTACCGGTTCTCAGTTGGCGACGGTGTTGCCGAATCTATGGCCGCCAAGATTAACCTACTGGTCTTGAAGGCCAGGCAGGCGGGTGCAGATGAGGCCCGAGCTAGCATGCGCTGTGATACTTGTGTTGACTACTGGGAGTCGAGTCACGGATCAAAGCATTGCCTGCGATACGCCCGCACAATGCCGGAAAATTTCGGCTGCATAAACCACGCACTAAAAGGAACACCATGAGCAAATACGATTCAGAGGCTGCGAAACTATTGAAGCTAATCGAAGAGGCGCAGGAGACTGAGATGGTCGATGACTACGTTGACGTCTGCTGCCACGCTATCCGCAAATTTCTCGACCAGAACCGTGCATTTGATGTACGGTTCATGGAGTGGATGTTAAACAACACGGCGATGGTCGCGCTCAAGTTTGACAATAACCCGATAAAGGCGAAAGAGTACTGGTTGGCCAATGTTCACATGGAGAGCTAGATGATCATCAACTCTGACTTTAAGGATTACTACGACAAGGCAGCCTCCTACGGCATCGATAAAACCGTGGCATGGAACAGACGGAGTGTTAAGTATTTCCACGTTCGGCGAGGAGACGGACCAGCGGAAGGACTAAACAGAATTACAGACAAGAAAATAACCACCGCCGCAGATCTACTAGGCTTTCGGCACATTGAGAGCCACGAGTTATCTGACACACTTCTATTCTGCGGTGAAATATGGGTGATTGTCTATGACACCACCAGCGATCTCGTTAGAATTATCTCCGAGAAGGAGGCTGAGGCGGTATCCACCCGAAAAATCAAGAGCAGGAAACTATCTTGGATGTACGGTCCATGGGGTGGTGGATACGGTGCCCGTCATGCTGCTGCTGATCTTATTCACAAGGCGTACGAATCTCCAGTAATACTGGTCGCCGGTTGGCGACATGGATCGTCAAGCATTACCGTAAACCCGTCACTACGAAAGATCGGTTTCTACCAGGATGCCTCAATGATCTTCTCAAAGATTCACAGCTACCTGTCGCCTAAGGATAAGGAGACCGTTAAGGTAGCCGACAAATACCGGATCGCCGCCCACGGATACGATAAAGACAGCTTTCGCCATGAACCTGGTGGACCAGCACGGAAACGTAAGAAAGCCGCCGGTTAGGAGAGCGTATGCCTATCAGTAGAGCGCCAATAGAGCTTCTGAAAGACGATTTTAAACGCGGAACTTTCTTCGGCAACTCGTCATATACGACTAAGGCGCTGATCGGGTCTATTCCAGTCGTGTTTAAGGAATGGAACTTTGGACCGGATGACCAGGCCCAATCTCACCTGCCGCATAAATACCAGCTTGGTGAGCACCTTCGCGGGTGCAAGCACTGGGATGATGGAATCGCTAACATGAAGATTCACTCCATAGACACGTTTGACACGGTTCTTCTCAGGTATGTCGCAGTGTGCAGCGTTACCATTAGAGGTAAGTATATCGAACAAACCAGTAAAGTGTTCACAATGGACACGGCGGATCGCATTGACGAGATATTCAATTGGGTGCATGCCACGCTTGAACCATCTGAAAGCGCCGAGACCGAGGTGCTAACCGAGTAGACTGATTTACATCATGAACACGTTCTTTACCTCAGACACCCACTTCTGTCACGATAACATCATTCGGTATTGCAAACGCCCGTTTAAGCATGTTACCGAGATGGACGAGACTCTGATCGCAAATTGGAATGCTCGAGTTGGATTGAAGGATCACGTCTACCACCTCGGAGATTTCGCGCTTGGAGACGCTGAAAAGGCCAGAAACATCCTCCATCGATTAAACGGCAGGATTCATCTCGTCGAAGGCAATCATGACTCAATTGCCCGTAAATTAGCCTCTAAATTTGCAAGCTATCGCGCCGGTTTCATTGAGATCAGGATTAACCGGCAGCGTCTTACTCTTGGACATTACGCGATGAAGGTCTGGAACAAGTCACATAGCGGTGCATGGCACCTCTATGGGCACAGCCACGGTACATTGAAGGATGACATACATTCCCTATCATTCGACTGCGGAGTAGACTGCCACAACTACGCTCCAATTCACTTTGACGAGGTAGGTGCAATTATGGCGAAGAAGAACTGGAGACGCGTTGACCATCACGGTGATGACGATGAATAGCGCCGATTCTCCACCAGTCACCACCGATCAGGTTGGTGTTGACAATTGGCGGGTAATCTACCGCCTCGGTATCCTAAACTCGGAGTTAGTTACTGGCGTAGAGGTTGTAGAAGCAAATAGCCGATGTGGGATGACAGTGGATTTCATTCACCACGGGCTAAAGTACCGGTTAGGTGTACAGCGTGCCAATCATGACCGTTGGCCGGTAATGTTCCTGTGGGAACATACGGGCCGCGGTGGATACATAACTCGGTGCACAGACACCACTCTAGACGCAGTTAAATCGTGGTTATTTCCATCACTGGCTGCGAGTGATGCCATAATCGTTGAGTAACCACCAAACTGCTAACCCGCTGGCCGCTAGGTGCACGGAGCATCATAACTGCCATATGATTGGCAATAACCTGGATAAGCATGGATCTTCTATGGTCTAGGATTGGCACATCGTCACGTGGGAGTCCAGCATACCAGATTTGTCAAGGCGCTTAAATAATTCAACGCGATCAGAGACTGCTTGGACGTACTCAGCGGCGCCATTCTCAACCATAGGCACATCGGGATAGATAAGTTGAAGGGCGCGCAGAAGCACGTTGTTCTCTGAGTGCGCTGAAACGATGAGATATAGCAACCACCCATGATCCGCGGAACGTCTGGACACCCTCCATCCTATGTATAGCGGAGTGCATGGCTCGTCGAGAAGATTATCATGGGCGTAGCAGAAGTTATGAACGTCGCGCGACTCCTCTTGTGTAGTATCTAGAGTCTCGAATCCGGGTAGTTTTTCAGCCATCAGACGTTTAATTTCGTTGATGATAGGGTGGTCGATAGCTTTCATGCCAGGTAGAACTCTGTTGGTGAACGATAGGTGTTCTTACTACTATGGCAGATCCACACCACTGGTCCACAACGCAAAAAGGCATGTTTCTAGTACTCGAGGCGTACCAGGATCCCGAGAATGAATTGACGTTTGAGCCGGCTGTTTTGTCGCACTCCGACCATATCTCGTGCATAAAAGCAGTTGTCTCTGACAGCCGAGGCCCTGTTCTTGAGGTGATGTACTTCCTGTCAGTGAACAACCACACAACGCAAATCGCGCATATCTATCCAGCCACTAGTGCGAATCGCGCGGTGCCAGTTTGGTCGAATAGTGGACGTGAGGATGCCGCCGGAGTAGATTTTGGATTTAAGGCCGTAAAATGGCTCTTTAAGAAGATTAAAGCTGACGCTGCTTCAAGAGGGTACGTCGTGCATCGCTGGATGTCTAACACTCGGGTATCCGGTGCGTATGGCAAAACGGCTCACATGTTTGGCGACGTATCCAGCGCTAAAACGAAGTTTGGTAGGCTAGAGAATGTTCGATTTGACATCTCTGACGATAAGGCCGAGATGTTAGTTGAGTTCTTGCTAGATAGTTAATCTTTACGCCGGTGTAATTCAGTGGTAGAATAGCGGTTTTGTAAACCGGATACGAAAGTCGCCGTTTCGATTACGGCCACCGGCTCCACTCCATATCGTGTAGTTATTCCATGAACCGCTCATGCCAGATTATTGAACAGCTTTTTGAATCCACCGAGAAGGTTGGAACGCTATACATCACTATTCCTAAGGAGGCTGGCACAAAGATCAACGACGTCGAGAGGGACAGCAAAGCTGGTCTCTACGAGATCGAACTGCCCGCTAAGTTGAACGGCAAAGAGTTTAGACTTTACACCCGCTACACCTGCGACAAGGGTATCACAAAACAATACATCGCCGTAGCAATGCATGACCAGTATAAGAAGTTGGTCTATGACAAGATCAAGATTGACGGTTCATTGGTTAGGCCAAAGACTGGGAAGGAAGAGACCGCGCCCAAGCAGCTTGTCAGTAGGTTGCTTGGAGAATCAGACGCGACCGTTCGGTGGTTAACTCCGCCGAGTGACGACGAGATGTACACTTTTGCCGCCATCGTTGAGACCGGTGGAAACATATACTCCATTCGCAGCTCAGAGACTGGGGCGAGTGAATCAACGACAACGGTTGTGGCCGTGTCCAAGGACGGTAAAACCATTCCAGCGCCAGCCGGCACCGACTTTGATGCAATTATTAAAATTGCTAGGTTGGACGCCGAAGAGAATTTTGGCCAGGATGTTGGCTCCCAGGTTGGCGGTGGTTGGGGTAACCCAATTGACGACAGATCGACCGGCACTCGATACGAGGTTGTCTGGTCCCAGCATGACGAAGAGGCCGCTCTCGAGGAGGCATGTGGACCTGGAGAATCTATTGACTCCTACGATGAGGTAGATGACTTGGATGAGCCTGTTAAGCTGGCCGACGGTTGTGGCACCGTTACTAAATGTGCCATGGTTACCGGAGACGGGTATGTTAAGGTTGGTCTTGTCTCGCCTGATGGCAAGAAGGTTATCCATACCGTTATGGTTGATTTTGATGATGACGGCGAAGGTCTTGCTGCTAGTGATGCGGCTCAGGATGCAAAGCACCAATCAATAGCCCTAGCCGCGAAGCGTGCCATTGGCGAGTCCAAAAATGCCAAGAAAGTAGCCAGAGATTTCTTCAATAAACTCATCAACGACAAGGTGGTTTGGTCCTACGCCAAGCGCAATTCTGATGACTCGGTTGACCGCATTGTCCTAATGCATCAGCAACGCTGGACTGAGAAGTTTGGTACTGACATGCCAAGCGATGTTGAGGAACACATTCAGCAGTTAGTATACGACGGCATTTTCTAGTTTCCACCATGCGCGGTGCATGTATTCTCTACTATGCACCTACCCAAAACCTTAGCGCTGTTGTTAGCCATCTCCACGGTGGCCATTTCCCAAACAGTCGCGGTTCGTATCAACCAGGCCATCCCGAACGGTGGATCTGAAACCCAATCCGAGCATCAACGGTCCATTAAGACGGTTGGCGATTCTATCCCGTCAAACAACCCATTCGTCATACCACAGCAGGTATCTGGACGTGGTGGTGAACGACTGGAGACCGCCTCAAACCGCACGTTTGCACCTGAGACATTGGACTTCTCCAGCAACGAACCAGAGGTTAGGTCAATCATTGAATCACTTCTATCTGAGAACGGTTACACGGTAATCAGTCGGGATATCGTAAAAATTGTGAAGACGGAATCACTCGAGGTTCAGTCCGGGTTTATCACGCCAGTTCAATCTGATAGCCGCAAGCGAGATGCACAGGCCTTCCAGTCTGCCGAGTACGACCTAGATGTCACCGTCTCTCCATACTCCGTAACCTACGAGACGGTTGAAGGTAGCCGATCAGAGGTACGACCAGCCTACACCATGAGACTAATCCGCATCGCCGACGGAGCAATTCTCGCCACCGCCACGTCCTTTGAGGTCTATAAACTTCGCGAGTACCGATCACCACTGAAACGTGAGTACGCCAGATCGACACCTGAGGAGACTGCCAACCGGGTAGTTGGTGCGCTGCTCGGCAAGGTTAAACGATAACCATATGTTTACGATACTCGAATTAGCCAGGCGGATAGCCGCCGCCCACAGCCTACACCTTGATTACACCCGCATGTTTAGTTCTAGCCTGTGCCTGCGCCAGCATCCCACGGAGGCGAACCCGCCGGAAGGTAGCATAAAAATAGACATAGACCGCTCCGATGGTGGAGTGGTCCTCCTAACGGTGTTTAAATTTAGCCCATATTTCGACAACTACGACGGTACAGCATCCATCAGAATCGTACCACACGCCGAAGATTTAGACGTGATTCTAGGTAAAGTTTTGTCCGTATTAGATCCTACCGCTGCCGCTAACCAGGCGATCGTAGGCGAGTAGAGTTCCACTAAAACAAGGAGACATGAAAACCATCTTAATACTAGCGGTGTTAGCCGTTCAACAACCAACACGACCAATTACCTTCATGGAGTCTGAGGTAGTGTTTAATGCAATGTGGAGCGACCAGGAGGAGCAGAAGGAACGACCGTTTATGTCCTATGACGAAGACGGCACGGTTGTCTTCTCCGCCAAGCTTCGACGCTAATGTTCTAATTTTACGAGCCTGTAGCATAATGGTAATGCACCGAATTCTAACCTCGGCATATGCGCGTTCAACCCGCGTCAGGCTCTCCTAACTTATGATTGTAACGACCGGAGAAATGATCCGCATAAGGGACGAGTTGCTGGCCGGTCCGTGCGACGGTTGGAAGAGGTCAACCGCTGATGGTTTTCCAGCGCTTCTCCAGTTTCTATGTATAAGACATGAAAGACCGAATGGTAGCATGCTGATTCAATTTCAGCAGTTTATGGATAGTCACATAACAATAGGCACGTACGTGTGGAACATGGCCGAAGGGTGTTGGAACTCTGGTTCTGAACTGGCGGTAGTGGCAGATGTCGTCGATTACGATTACAGCCTGGTGGTTGACCACGTCTGGTCTACTATTGACCCAGAACGAGGTGCTAATAACGCTGCTATGGCGGAGTAACTTATGCCAATTATACCAGATGAGGTTGCCGTACAAAAGGACGTCAGTGCTGTGCTATCGAAGTTTTTTGGCTTGGCCACAGTATCCCACCACGCCAGTGCACAGACGTGCCTCTGGCATTGCCACCTACCGATGAGCTTGATGTCAGAAAATCGTCTCAAGATCTATATCGACCGCGCCGCTAATTTCCATCACGAGGTGTCGATCCTTAGTTGGTACTCTGCCTGGAACCGGTATAGACCAGTTGGATCGTTCGCCTACGATTGGCGCACCACCTCACCAGAAGAAGTTGTTATGAAGACACTGGCTATAGTAGATCCGACTCGCGCCGCCGACATGTCCATCCTCGCCGAATAGAGTTCTACGAGATACCTTATGATCGATCCATATTCAAGCACCATCGTAGCCTCTAACCGCCTGCGTGAGCAGTACACCAAGACGCCGAAGCTTATTATCGCCGTAGATCACGATGACACGGTTTTTGACTTCCATAGGAAGGGCCACATCTACGATAGGGCCATTGGCCTCGTCCGTGAATGCCGTGCCGCTGGTTTCTATGTCGTAATCTTTACCGCGTCTCCAGAGCACCGGTACGGCGAGATCTACGAATACTGGCGCAGCTACATTGGAGTTACTCCTGACGGCATTAACCGTAACCCAGTTGACCTGCCATACGGTCAAACAGGTAAAATATTCTACAACCTGCTGCTTGACGACCGTGCTGGACTTGGTCAGGCCATGGACATACTGGAAAATCTTTTCGCTCAAATCGAAGAAAATAAAAACCAACCGGTGTTCTTATAACATGCAACACGTTCGACCATAGATCGCAAGAGACCCTGATCCACTCAGACTTTACGCCATTGTGCGGTCTGATCTTCCAATGAATTCTGGGAAGGTGGCGTCACAAGCTGGTCACTCATATTTAGACTCCTACCTTAATTGTCTAAAAGATGACCCATAGATTGCCGCTGAATATCGTGGCGATTCACATGGCATTAAAGTCTGCCTTGCCGCTCCATCACTAGACCACCTCCTCCTTGCCTATGCACAGGCCCAGAGACTTGGACTGCCATGTGCACTCATAACGGACCTTGGGTACACTGTTTTCAACGGAGTCAGTACCATCACAGCTTTAGGCATCGGCCCTTGTAGAAAGGCGCAGGTGCACACCATAACCAAACGATTCAGTCTATTCACTGAATCAAAAAGAAAGGAAACCCATGACACTAAAAGAATACATCACAGTAACAACTAGCGAAGACAAGGAAAAGAAGGTAGACATCGCCTTCCACTGGCACAGCAACATCGCCTTCCAGAGCAAGAAGAATTACCTAGACTTCGTGGAGCAATGGAAGAGCCTATACCGGAGGTATAGCGAGGCGACACGAGTCATGAAGCGGCATGAACGCAATCATCAGAGCAACTATGACAAGAACAGGAACCTTGGCGTTGATCTGTTGAAGGATGCTGACGTCCTGCGGAAATTAGCCTCGGATGCGCAGGAAGAATGGAACAAGGTGGTCGATGAATGTGTTGAGGCATTAGGGTATAGCTCGTGGGAGCATGGCCATGTGTTGAAACTATCGGTACCAACGCTCATGCTACTCGTGAGAACTAGGGGTAAGCGGCAATCGTGGGAGGAAAAACAGTTGGAGGCAGCTACCCAGCGAACGCTACTCGTCTAGTAGCGTGAGGTTAGCAGCCAACTCAGGGTTGATCACCGGCAGAATGCTGCCTATTATCGCCTTCGCTCCATCGCGCATTGGTACATTCGCGGTGTGTATAACCGCGAGACGGTAAACTGGACGATGCCATTCGCTTTGCATTTGGCCTCGACGTAATGTAACAAAGTATTGATACCACCGTTCACTGTTCTCGACGTTTACTCTATACAACGATCCGCTGAAATAGAACTCCGCCCAGAAATCTTCCTCCGCGCGCACCGTGATGGCGATGCGCTCGGCGCCAAAATTCTTTAGTCCAAGCTCCATGTCATCCGTCAGCGCTATCATAGGTGGAGAATACACGGGCCAGGACCCATGGAAAGACTCTCTTTCCACACGGCGCCTATGGTGTACTCTACGATATGCAATATCGTGTAAATCATATCGCGGCTCATGGCATCAAATGCCGGATGAGTGAAAGTGCTAGGAATAAGATCGGTGTTAAACCTGGACAGAGTGTCTCCATCACCATTGGAAATCAGAGATTGGTTCGCGAGGTGTCAAGAATACCGGCTGAGCTCCTTGAAATTTGCTCGAGGAGAGGATGTGGAGATATTCTAGACGGCACAGTTATTCTACCCACGTCAGTTCTTCAGGCGCTTGGAATAGAACCTGGTGACTTTGTTGATGTTAAGCCAGTGGTATCACTGGAGCACCCATCTACGAGAAGCCGGTTGGTCTCGCGGTTGAAGCTTAGTGCAGGCAAAATTAAGGCGTTGAAATGAATTTCATCCGCAGAATGTTTTGCAAACACAATTGGTTTTTTGTCCGTGAGTGGACGGAGTGGAAGCAGGACACTCACAACGAGTTGCACATCTATGTATGCACGACGTGCGGTGCACAAAAACGAGACGTCGTAGCCACGGTTAAGACGTTCGCTGAGGTTGATAAGCAAATTTCGACTATAAAGAACATGAATAAATTATGAGGATCCCATATGCCAGCACGCCAACAACCACGAAGAATCGAGTGTACCACCGCCGCCATACGGATGGCCCAGTATTCAGCGCACCAGCAGCCACGAATAATTGGTCAGACCACCGCGGATGCAACGAGGATCGCTCCACTATTTGACACTATGGCATCAAATATACAGGGCTATAGTCCAGACGGTAATAAGCAAATCATCCAGTATCACTCCCTCACCGCAGACAACCTCGCCAGCGTGCTTACGCGCGATTGGCTACGAGCCACAGGTGAGGAGTTACGGGACGACAAGCTACACCCGATAAGAACGCAGGGATGTGCATGGTTCTGTGAGGTTGAGGGCGACGGTGGTCGGTGGTTCATATCCATCGATATTGTCATAGATCTTGGGCCTGGTCCAAATAACATGTGCACCAAGCTAGTCACAAACCTGCGCCGCAAGGATGGTGAGTTGCTCTACGTCCTAGAGGTTTGGAAGTCTAACGCTGAGGAGATCCTAAAGAAGATTAGACCAAGGATGATGGCCGAGGCAGCACTAATGGCGGAGGCATAACGTGCCAGATCTTCGACCATGGTTCAATCTAGTTTGGAGCATGATACCGCACTGTAAGCAGGACATGCATGAATTCCTTATTACCCAACGTGAAGACGATGCCAAGGTCTCCAGCGAAAGATTGGCGAAGCGCGTGACGATTGTTACCCGGAGAATCCGTGTAAGGGTCCATAAGGGCCAGTGGTCCATGGTGACCTCCATCTCAAATAGCGACAATACTGGCATGGAAACCTCAGAGACAGAGTTTGTCGCCAATGAAACCTCCGCAGACTCGTGGAAGCTGGAGGTGAACAAAGTCATTGCACTAGTCAACCCACGGGAATTAGCTGATGAAGCGATGCTTGAGGAATAACTTACCAATACTGCACTAGCGTGTATCCTACTGTATGAAAGAAGCTATGACAATTGAGCGAGACCTAATCGAGAAACTGTTCCATATGAGAACCTACTCAGGTTGTGAGGAGGCAATGGTTCAGTGGATTATTAACGCTGTGCACACCAGACTGCCTGGTTGCAGTGTGCAACGGGATGAGATAGGCAATATTCTCGTAACTCGCGGACCTGGTCCATGGCCAATGGTTTGCTGCCACACGGACACCGTATTTAAGGAACCACCGAAGGAAGTTGTTTGGATTGGCTCAACCGCCACTGGATTAGGTGAAACTGGCAGGCCTTGCGGATTAGGTGCAGACGATAAGTGCGGAATTTACGCCTGCCTTAAACTTCTCGAGTCGCATGATAACATCAAGGCCGCATTTTTTGTCGGCGAAGAAATCTACTGCATTGGGTCAAAGGCCGCACCAGAGGAGTGGTTTAAAGGTGTTCAGTACGCTATTGAGTACGACAGTCCTGGTATTGACACCGTGTCAATCTCAAACGACGGCACGATGCTATCTGATCCCGATGGAGAATTCTGGAGAATTGTACACCCACAGCTCGTCGGGTTTGGCATTACTAACTTCGCTCACCATCCGTGGACAGATACCGCAATCGTTCGTCGTCGTACCGGAGTGGCCTGCATTAATCTTCCCGCTGCCTACTATTACTATCATACCAAGCATGAGACCATGGATATTAACGAACTTCACAGGTCAATCGAACTCGGGTCAAATCTCATTGGTCTGCTTGGTAACCATACGGAGTACCGGTAACCCGTGAAAAAGACGAAGAAGTTACCAATTGAGATTACCCGCAAGGGCAGGGTATCAATTAACACGGAGCATGCGGTGCTGCTCTATCGATCTAAGAAGGTTATCCTATGCGATATTGACATCAAATCCAAGAATGCGGAGACAGGCGGGATTTGCTATGACCGTGGTTACGGACCAGAGATATTCCTAGATTGCGGCGAATACACTACGAACATGGACAAGAGGTACGCCTGTGGCTATACAGCCATCTATTTTCCAACGTTGGTTGGTTGGACCATTCGTGGATTTCAAATATCAGGCTACACCGTGCAATTGACATTTATTTCGCAAGAGATTGAGCGCTAGTTAGTTCTACCACCATGGCGATCAAAAGTAACATCTCAGATTTCAGTCCATCCCGCGAGAAATACAAGCGCGATATCGATATTCCAAGCGGCCTATGGTACGCTAAGGACAAATTTCCAGACGGCAAGTTAACCGTGTTTCCATGGGACATGGACGTCAACAACCGTTTTATGAAGATTCTTAACCGGGTTAAGTCCAGTTCAATCCGCTGGCAGATTGAGATGATGCCACTCCTCGCCGATCTTAAGGGTCTTGAGCCGAAGAATTTTCTGGCCAATGAAACCGCCTTGGTAATGATGATTTCGCGCGCTCTTGTCGGCAACGGTAAGATTGAGGTTGAGATGACCTGCCCAGAGTGTGGACACGTTAACAAAGCAAAGCTAGACATCCCTGATAACCTTGAGCGCATTGGCGCAAAGCCGGCAGGTTACATTGGCTATGATGTTATCAGGCTTCCAAGCTGCGGTGACTATGTCGCTATTCGCCCACAAACGCTTGGGGATATTCTCGCCTGTGAGGAACGTGATACGCTCGGTGACTCTCTAAAGGGTGTTCAGATGCCACAGCCAGTCCTACAGAAGTTATACTGTGTCTATGGTGTTGGCACCTCAGCCGATGACCTCGGACGCCCAGACAATATCACCGAAGTTTTAAAATGGTTTAATAGCCTACCGCCATCTGATGCCGAGTGTTATTCAACCTCGTTTGAGGAGGTTCAACCAGGAGTATCGAGCGAGGTTAACTGGACCTGCGATTCGTGCGGTCACGAATTTACACATCGGCTAGAATTGAACCGCGACTTTTTTCGTCGACGCGTCACTCGGCCAGAGACTAGGGCACTGGACGAGGTTGTTCAACCTAGCGCAAATGAGCGAGGGAGCACTGACAGTGGAGTTGACGAGAGTACCAGCGGACGTCGTCGATCATTATCACGACCTCCAACTCGAGCTTAACAAATACCGTGAACAGGAGCGCCGTAAGGCTGGATTATGATGAGACACGAAAGACTGATTATTGAACTAGAGAACCTCTATCACAAACGGTCTGAATCAGCCGTCGGTACACCCGAGCGTGAAATCACTGAGACTGCCATTCACGAGAAACTCCGTGAACTTCGCGACGAGTTAATTAAGATTTTGTAGGAGTTTTTTGACAAGGCGTTTTGCTTCGTCAAGTACCGCCTTGTCAGCCACTTGCTGCGGGTATAGAATAGACAGCATCGTTCTAACATTTCTATCGATGTGGTGGTCGGTGATATTAAAGCCAACATTAAACTTAGCGCCTGAAACGCTGCGGCTATGCCGTACTGGTTGAACATAGATGATGTCACTGATTGAGGCGAAATGAATCCAAGTGCCATCGTCGATGGTTACTTCATAGTCCATGATGTTATACTCGCAACTCATTCCAAATGGCCTAACCTGATCAGCGATGCTTCTGGCGATTCTAGCGTAGATCTCCGATGCGATACTTGCCTCCGTCATTACGGCGCTACTCGAGGTCTCATCTGGATAGGTCTCTGCGATAATTTTGTCTATTGCCGCTTGAATCGTCAAGGCGTTATCAGTTCCATATATCGTAATGAACTTGTTTTCAAGCGCTAATTTTCCATCCCTCTGGGATTGGACATAGACATTCGATCCAACAGGTGTTAAGAAAACCGCGGATCCATCATTTATCATAACAGCCATACAGCTTGAATTCTCCGACGACTCAACACGGTCTATTTCAATTCCAGCGGCTATCATCGTTGTTTTAATCATCTCAAGGATCAACAGTACACGATCCTCCATCGGATTCATATGCCTCAGTTCTACGCCTTCAGCCATGATCTCGTGCTCCGCTGACTCGCTTGGAGCTATGACGGGTATCACCTTGTTCGCCCACGTCTCGTAGGATTTAGGATTGATCAAGAACGCGGCATTCGATATTGGTCGGCTATTAAAATTGTCGCCTAGATTCTTGTAAACATCTATGTAACCAACGGTTTGAAGTTGCATGATGCATACTTCGTACTCATTAACATGTAAGATATTCTCGTAGCTGGTAGGCGATTCCGGTTCGACGGCGGTGAATTTTATCCCGAGCTGGGACATCCTGTCGGTCAAATAGTCAACAAATCGTTGCTTGACTGGCTCGGACTCTAGAATTGATTTGCTGGACCTCATATTTCCAGCGGTGGTATTATTTAACGCGATAGAGCACGTTCAAGGACATATTGTACTTGGCGCCGTTTGCCAATTCAACTTCACCAACGTTTCCATTGATGGATTTGATCTTACCCTTAACTCCAGCGATCTGGTAGGTAGGATCGTCAGCAACACAAACTTCATCACCAACTTTAAAGTTGATACCAACGCTTTCATTCATTGCGCGCTCGACTGAGGCGGCGTCGTTAGGTTTCACTGTTTTGATGATTTCTAAAATGTTGTTCATATGATGTCTCTTGTTATAATTATACCAGTTGTTGTTTCTCTTCCACCTCGGAACACATTTTCACAATACGGTTCAAGGATTCTATGCTCCGTCTCTTGCTTAGGATAAGATCAAATTTATAGTAGTTGTAGTACGGTAAGAAATCGTCATCTTCGCTACCTGTAAATAGGACGGTCACAGCGTTTGGATCGCTCTCCTTAATCATCAATCCGAGAATCTCACCACCGATGCTGCCGGGCATGACGAGGTCAATAATAAAGACGTGGAACCTCTCAGGAGCGTCATGGAGAACGTTGAGTGCATCTTTTGCGCAATTCACCGCGCACACCTCGGCTCTGCCGCTAAATTTGCTCCTGATCATCTGTTCAAGCATGTCACGACAACCATTGTCGTCATCAACAATCATGACTCTCATCTTAGGATCCAATTTGTCGCATCTTCTCGCGGATGCTCTCTATTTCGCTGTTAAGGTTAGCGCGGCGATCGTCGGCTTCGCCGCAAACACGGTAAACCTCTTCGATCTTATCCTCGCGTTTAAATTGTCTATAAACTTCAATGAGCTGCGTACGTAGGAATGAGCTGGTCTCGTTGACGACAGCGGACTCAATCTGTGATATCTCCATCATCTTACTAAGAAGAGTATTCTTTGCGTTTACCTTCTCGATTGTTCCTTGGAGCGTCAAGATGAGCTTCTTTGCAACCTCTAACTCGTCCTTAGTGGATTTAAGATCCCGCCGTATTTCATCTCTAAACTCGGCGTTGGCCTTCATGATGCTTGAGAATTGGTCTAGTTGTGTAACGGCCTGGTCACGCTTCTCCTCCTTTGCTACTGTCTTAGATGTTGCTCGATAGGCAAACGCCCCGCCTGCGACCCCTACGATCAACGTAACAACTTGTCCAGCAATAGCACTCCACTCTTCATTCATTCTGGTTTAAATACAGTCGCAGAAGTGTTCTTTTGTATATGAACGACCAAAGCGATAACAGCGTAGAAATAATGGCACAGACAGAGCGTCTTCAGGCGCGCAACCTCCAACTAGCGCGCATAGGATATCCACTGTGCGATATAGCAAAGGTTCTCAAAGACTCGCTAGACCTTAACGCCGAGTACGCCAGGCATACCATATCCCTACACGGAGTTATAGCGTCACAGGTTGACCAGTCCCATGTGAATCTCGGCCAAGTTCCAATGTCCGCGCCGTAGTTAATCAAATGCCGAATTACCAATCAACTGAATTACCAATCACGATCATCGGTAATCCAGGACGTCGACCACTAACCAACAGTAGCCTATCGCCAGATAGTCTACCGCAAAAAGGTTATACCGTTGACCAATTGGCAGCGTATATCATCCGGCAACTCGGTGGACCAGTGTGGACTGTGGAACTGACAAAGCAGCAGATTGTTGATTGCATTCTTGACTCACTTAACATGTACAGCATTTGGCGTCCACAGATTGGCTGGACAGCCTGCCAATTGCGCCGTGACTCAACATCCTACCTCATTGGCGTTGACGTTGGCCAGGGTGTAGTCAGAGTTGATTTCGTCGAAACGCGACCAGCTCCAACTGAAATTTTCTATGGTAACCTAATCTCGCCGGCACCGGTGATGGTTCGTGGTATGGACGACTATGACACCTTCCTACGCTGGCGATCAACATGGATGCGCGTTACCTCCATTAAACCTGATTGGACATACGATGATATTGAAGGTTGTCTCCGGATTCATAACCCAATCGAGAAATACACCGCCGGAATTCAATGTTACTACTCCTACTCTGAGACCTCGTGGTTGGATGACTACGGTGCAGTGTGGGTAAAGGACATGGCTCTCGAGAAATCACGCTATCTCTATGGTGAAATTATCATGAAGTATAGCGGATCCCTACCAGGGCCGGCCAAAGATATTCAGATGGATCAGCAGAAACGCCAGATTGCCCAGGAGCGCATGGACAAACTTACCGCCCAGCTCCAAGGTGCCCAAATTAGCACCCCAGCACAAACCGATTAAGAAGCTTTCCACGGATCATGGCCCGTGTATTCTCCAGCCATGCAATTCTTCGCTGAAATCAATGGTAACAGCCTTGGGACATACGATAACCCTGTTCCAATCTGGGAAAAGATTAAAAACCGGCGCTCAAGCAACGGCACCACCTACAACCTCGCCGTTAAAGAGAACCTGGACGATCCAGAGCGAATCAACCTAGTTGCCCTATGGCACAAGAGCGTTAAGCATCTCTCAGGCATGATTGGCGAAGCTCCAACCAGTAACCGCAACAGGATTTGGCAGAGGTATATGAAGCGGGTGGTTGACAGCGAGCATGACGAAGCTGATGTTGATGTAAATCTCATCATCAACAATTACCTTGGCCAGAATGACATCTGGCTGCAATGGGACCAACAGAACGATGCTTGGTGCATACCATATGCATATAGCACACCAGACCAGGCCATGGCAGTATATCTCCGGCTTGTTAACAGCATTGAATGGGTTAAACGGTACACCGGTGGAACACGCCTCAGTGGAAATAGCCACATCTCCAAGAGGAATTTCGACGCTATTACGCTGAAGATTGAGAATCCAATCGTGGTTAAGAGAAGGTTCTAGTCACATGAAATATTACACGCCGTTCTTAGTTCCAACGCTGCTGATGTCGCTGCTTAAAATCGGCGGTTATCTTAGCCTAGGTTGGAAGTGGGTGCTACTACCAATTCTTATTCCCATCGCTGTTCAACTGTCCTTCCTGGCGATAGGGGTGCTCGTGCTCGTCGCTATGATGGTCCTTGTCTATTTTAACGAGTTATAACCTATGGACGAAAAACCACGACACATTTGCAAGATCTTCTGGAAGGGTCAGGATCGAATCATCGACTCCCACGAGGACTCAAATGCCATATTGATTACCGCTAATGGCATACCACTAGACCATAACGACCAGCTCTTTCAATATCTCATGAAGGAAGGTTTTCTGGACGGAGTCACGGATGCCTGAGGTAGCTGAGGCGGCGTGTTTCGCGGACAAGGTTAGATCGTTCAATGGTTGCACATTAGACAGTGTCCAATACGGTGCTCTATATTCGCGACCAAAATCTGACCGAGGTCGTACCGTACGGGCCGGCTGGAAAATAAGCTCCATCTTCTCGTACGGTAAATCAGTCTATATCTGTAGCGAAGACGACGATATTCTGACGATCCGGTGGAACATTCGATTTCAATTTGGCATGAGTGGTAGCCTAGCGGTTATTGCACCAGACCAGTTTCTTCCAATTCATACCCATGCCATTCTCTATTTCAGTGATGGTCAGAGAATCGCCTACGTTGATCCACGCCGGTTTGGCCGAGTGTCATATACGCAGACTCCGAAGACGGTATTTCGCCTTGTCGCATGCCCACTTCATGATAAGGCAACAGACTTATTTTCAAGGTTAGCGGCGGCCCAAACATACCGGCCGCACTATTCGATATCTAGAGCGCTGATGAGCCAGAGGTATGTCTACTGTGGAAACTATATGAAGAGTGACGCGCTGGCCATAGCTGACATCCACCCGTCTACTAATGTATCAGACATCGATGATAGACGCCTTATGAATCTAGCGCATGCGTTAGTGGAGGTTACAAGGAAGAGTTATGAGGCAGGCGGGCACACCATCCATACCTACAGAGGTGGAGGTTACGAGCCCGTGATTTACGGGAGAAAAGAATATAGGGGTGTTGCCGTCAAAAAATTAAAGACCGATGACGGTCGGTCTAGTTACACAATTCTCTAGCGTTTCTGGTCTCCGCTCTTCGAACTTACTTTTTGCATCTCATTCGCGAGTACACGGAGTTTGGGCTCCGTAACGGGAACTTTGAAGGTTTCGTACAGATGGCGCAGGTCTTTTAACATATGGATTCCTTTGGTTGGGCTATCCAGCCAGATAGGCTGATATTAAGAGTTTCCTACTCCTCTGCTCCGATCGGAGTTGCTTGACATAGGAAACAAAAAGAGCGTTGCTAGTGCCAGACATAGATCTGGCTATCGAAGTGATTCCGCGGTTAATGGCGTCTGGCATACTCTTAGCGTAGAACGCCTTTCGGAGAATTTCTTTGCCGTTTTTTCTGGCGACAACCACCCAGGGATCAGTGGATGAATCGCCGGGCATGTCGAATCCAGGTTGCGCGTCACCTTCTAGGATCTTCATATGGTTGGGTCATCCGCACGTTTTACTCGAATATCGCGGTAATTCTTAATCGTTACTTCACTCCGCCAAAAATTCCAGCAATCGTCGAGTGCATTCTCAACTACATCCATATTGGCACCACGAAGCCTGAACCATTGCCGGCATTCCTCGGCGTCAAGATCAAAGACTTCACCATTCTCGAGTGTCAGCTCAACCGTCTCACCACCCGGACAACCAGGCTCGCGGTACATCTTAACAAGCATTGGTCCGGTAGTGCTCATCTAGTTTCCGAGTAGGTTTCTCATCGCAGAGCATACGGTGTGCGAACTCTTTGGATTAAAGTGGTATTTCGTCTCAAGGCTAGCAATCGATGCTGGATCAAAACTCGTGATTAAACTGCCATCCGCGCCGGCTCCCATCGACTCCATAGTTCTCTTGGCCAATTCAACAGGGTTAACGTTTGGAACGGGTGATGGATTTTGAACTGTTCGCGTCGGTGTTTGTGGGTTATTTCTACCGAGAACAGTGTCAAGAGCAGGACTATGAACAACAGTCTGCGCTGGCGCCAATGGAACATCCCAGCTTGGTGTGCAATTCGGTGGTGACAGGCTCCAGGTTGTGCTCATCAGATCCGGGGTAGTTGGACGTTCGTCCTTCTTAAATTCCTGGTCGTTACTCAATCCAATGGCCTGATCCGCTAATTCAACACCCTTAACCTCAGCCGCGTCATTTGGGATAATAGACGTCTTTTTACTGCCGGTGGCGTTTTCGCAAAGTTTTTTAATTAAATCACTCACATTGTACCTCTTGTTATAAATACAGCGCGCTATGTATTCTTAAGGTATGTCGCGCCTCTTATCTATCTTGACCTACAACCGATATAGTTCATTAGACCACCTGCTTGACACGGTGCCAAAGGGTTACTACGACGAGGTTAGAATCTACGACGACGCATCTTTTCAGGAAAATGGGCAATCTCATTACCGTAAAGAACCGCCGATTCACATTGGATATAATTACGAGCTATGGAATTACCGTGGAGCAACCATCCGGTTAAACCTGACTAATGTAGGCGTGGCTGGCAATAGCAACCTAGCCCTGAAGGATTGGAGCCTATCAGACCATAACGAGATTCACCTCCTAAACGACGACATCGAATTTATTGGTGTTCCACGTAGGATAGACTACTCCGAGTGCAAACTGTGGCTATTGAACCAAACAGCGTTTGAGGCTGAGGAGGACCACGGAGATTACATTATACCGACACAGATATTCGGTGGCGCTCTCCTGATGACCCGAGAGGTGCTTGACTGCATTGGGTACATGGATACAAAATTTGGCCGATTTGGCTTTGAGCACATTGATTATACAAACCGTGCAATGTTCTCTGGGCTAACAAACATTAATGGAGTTTCACGGCGTGGCCCAAGCCTAAAGGATGGCGAGAGCGGATTCAGATATACCGATGTTCAACCGTCTGTCCTTGGAGATGAGCGGCTGTCACTCGAGGATCATAGCAGACGGGCTATGCAATCCACCGATTACATCACCTCTGGTTTCTACCGTGCATGCCGATTCTACCCGGAGATCATCGCCGGCAATAGTTGTCGCGCCGTAGCCTCCGCCTAACAAAAATAGCCCAATCAACCGATTGGGCTACTATTCGCCGTGGAGGAGCAGAAATTAACGTAGGATTGAAGGATAGCTAGTATCTTCACGATCAAAGGATTCAGTTGCCCATGCATTGTTTGAATTAAACAACAGGGTAACTTGTCCTTTATTCAGAGTACCACGAACCTCTAGGAAGTATTTCGAGCTATTGAACGTTGTTACAATTTGACCGTTAGGTTTGATTGTGTATGTGGCAATTTGCGTGCGAGTACCGGATGATGTGATATCGTCTGTTTCGTCAATAGCGAATCCGATGTCGTTGGCCGTATCATTGAAAGCTGTCATTGAGACTAGGTCAAGATTGGTGCTACGTCCAACAGCATTATCCTGCAGGGACGAGAAACGCATTGTACGTGATCCGATATAGACTTGTCCACGCGCACTCCAGCTACGAGGATTAGGGGATGGATAGACTGATGCATTCATGGGTTATGCCTTTTCCAATTCAAGTTCATCTGACTCTTCTTCCTTGCCTGTCTCTTCGTCCGAGGACTCTTCATCCTCATTTTCCTCTTCATCCTTTGGAACAGGAGGCAATTCAAGCTTCTCATCCTCGTCCTCTGGAACCGTAGGTTCAGTGGCAGTTGAGTTTAGGTCAACAAGCGCTGCAAGGAGTTCTTTAATCGACTGAAGCAACTCGAGTGCTGCATCACCCTGTTGGTCCTCTACGGCCAATGGTTCGGCTTGCACAATGTTGTCAACGACTTGAATCTCTTCTTCGAATAGTGGTTTCATATCTCTTTTTTCCTTGTAATAACTACTGCCTAAACTCTCCTGCGCCCGCGTTGGTGCTGGCGGCGGAGATCCTACTGAACTGTTACCTGCGACTGGCACTGGTGGAGGAGTCGGTGTGTGAACAGTTCCACCGATATTCTGCGGTCGCTGCTGCCGATAGGCGGCTCCACCAACGTTACCCGGACCAATTGACACTGATGGATTATTCTTAACAAGTCGTCCAAGACGGCGACTATCCTCTGGAGTTGTTCCAGGGAACTGCGAAATGGTACCAAAAATGTAGTTTCGCAGGGCCAGAAGATGTTTGCAAAGGCCTGGGCGGCTACCTGGATTGGTGATCCGTGGCGCGCGATTCAACGATTTATTTGCACTACCCTGTCCAACCTTACCGCTACCACGTTGCTTGTTGGCCCATGCCCAACGGAATTTATAGTCTGGGCAAGTGCAGTCAACTTCGCACTCAACCTTGTCTAATGGATTGTTTGGGTTGCGTGGCTTAAAGAACCGGATGTAACCCTTCTGCCGTTGACCGGTGGTGCTATCCATCGATTTGAAATTGAAGAAATAATACATGGTGCCTTCATAGGCCTCCACGTCGAGGCTAGGACCACGGACATTATTAGCACGAAGTAACCGCTTTGGTTCACTAACCCGGAAGAGCTCGCGGTATGAAAGGCGCTCGCAGATCAGTTTAGAAGCAATCTTGCTGGATTCACCGAGTACCGAGTCAACCGCAGTCGTCGTGTGCCAACTGGCCAGCAACTCCTCCTTCGGAACCGGGTTGTCGCCGCAGTAGAAATCGCCACCTACGCTGGCGGGTCCGCTTGTGAGGCTGGTAAGCTGGTTGTTAGTGCAGTAGAAATTGCCGCCTACGGTGGTGGGTGCGCCTGTGAGGCTGATGAGCCCGTTGTAGTGGCAGTTGAAATCGCCACCTACGGTGGTGGGTCCGCCTGTGAGGCTAGTAAGTTTGTTGTCGTCGCAGTAGAAATCGCCACCTACGGTGGTGGGTGCGCCTGTGAGGCTAGTGAGCCGGTTGTCGTCGCAGCTGAAATCGCCGGTTACCTTGCGGAAGCGCACTGGTAGGGCGGTTAGCCTAAGACCGCTAAAATCAACATCTCCATCAACTGAAACCGTGCCATCGTCATGGTAGGTGATTATACCTTCGATAAGCTTAAGGTATTTTGGTGGAATTTCAGCTTTCATCTGCTATAACTACGACGCAATAACCGTTACTGTTGTGTTACGGATGGTTGTCCGTGAAGGGATCTCCGAGTCTACCACCGTGAGAATTACTGAGTAGGTTCCAGGGCTAACGGACGATAGCGTACGGTTGATTTGAACCACACCCTTTCCAGTAGCCAATGTTCCAGACTCAACGTAGCCATCCCAGAACTGCCACGAGTAATCAATAGAACGGCCATGCGTATCATATACACCGGCCTGAAGGATAACCTCGTCGTTCTGTCCAATCGTTAAGTCGTGGCTCTGAATAAAACGGAGTGGAGATTCAAACGTTAGCGCCTCACCGGAGGCCTGCAGGACGTAGGTTTTACCGGCGTTGCTTAGCCCAGACTTAATTCGAGTAGATGCTCCAGAGACTAGATCGGTGCTCTCGCTTAGGGTTACGCTGCGCGGCCAGTATAATTGAAAGCTAACACGCTGACCGACAGTTGCCGTCCAATTGTTGACGACGCACTCGGTGAGCGTAATTTGGCAAACTCCAGATCCAATCGTCTTCGTCAGAATCGTACCGTCTATTGAGGCCAACCCGAGCGATAGTCGTAGCTTGCGATCCGTAAGGTATACCTCACTGAGATAATCCGTGGCATCAACCAGCTGCGCACCAGCATAGAGTTGCACATTGATCGACAGGTACACCACTCCGAAGGAGGTGATAACCACATTGAATTGCCCAGCCGAAATCAACGGTTGATAGTCAGAGGCCAGTACCGTCGTTCTAGCATCGTAGAGACCGTTGGTTCGTTCATCGGTTTGGCCAACCAGCGCTACTCGCATTGGTGAGGCTGGTAATAACCTGGAGAGAACTACCGCCGAGTCATCCGATAGATCTACGCCATCGACGCTTGCTACACTTCCAACCGGTGTAACGTCCGTTGTGGAGGCTACATTTGCGTCCTTAATCCAAATCGTCGGTGCCACCACCACGCGCGAGGATTCTATCGACGACACTTCGATTGGCTTTGGTGATATTCCGTAGAGGTTAAAGAAGCTCGTAGTCGTTGCACCTGTTGCACTAGCGGCAATAACTTCAAAACGAATAACAGGCCTATCAACCACGATCGAGATACTGCCGGCGGTTGAATACGTAACTCCGTCAATTTTCCATGTCGTGGAGACGACAGCCACTGAGTTGTCAAATTCAGCAGACAGGAGTGACGAGTATGGAATAACCTCCCAGTTTCTGGTTGGAACAATTCCAGTGAAAATTGGAACTGGACTCACCGAGATGTTAAAGCTCTCTGACGCACTAGAGCCGTCCGGTTGAACAGCGACTACCGTATATGATAGCGAGCCAGACCGGGTGAGTGTCTTCTCCGTGACAGGGATGTTAGTTGTCTTATTCTGTCCATCCCAAAAGCTCCATACATAGACCGCGCCAGCAACGGTAGTAGCTGTTAATGTTACGGTATCACCGACGTTCATGAGAGCTCCAAGGAATTTTGTTTTTCATTCGTACTCATGGTTAACAACAGCGCTGTCGGAGATTTGCTTGAATTAAAATTTTGTTCAGCGTACAAGGTTGACTCGTGATTTGATTCAACATTGCCATCCAAATCCCACTGGCTGCGCCATCCGCCAGGTACAGCTGAGTCATAACCAGCGTCAGGGTCAATAACCTGGCTTGCTCGAACAGGGTTGTAATCAATCTTATAGATCACTGCCTTGCGTTGGTTTACTTTGATCCCGTGCAACAGCAGGGTACGTCGCTCCACTCCATTAATGCGCAGCGAATTGCTCCAGTAGATATTGGTTGTCCACGAGCCACCAGTTGACCCACCGATGGTGACGTCAAATCGGTAAACAGTACGTCTAAGAGAAATCATGAACGACGCTTGGGTTGACGCACCACCAACCACGACGTCTGTAACCTGCGCATCCATACCATCGATAGTTGGTAACTCCCTAAATCCAACCTGCAACCAGCGGTAGGTGTATGGTCCACCAAGACGATTATTACCGATGAGTTCAAGTCCGCCTGCCTCCACCACCGCTGGCATCGAGTTAAGCCGTGTTAGGAGTTCAAGACCGGAGATGTTTGCGTCATACGCTTGACTTCTATCCGTCTTCCATGAGAAGATGAAACTCTGATTGCCATCGCGTAGGGCCGTCTTAGTTACCACATGGTTACTGTCGATTGTTACCTCGAGATTAAATCCAAAGAAATCTTCGTCTGGAGTGCCGTACAACGATAGGTCAAGCTCAACAACGTATCTACCGGGCGATAAGATTCCAGTACCTGCGATGGAGATATTCCCAGATGTGTCGCGTGCCACGGCTCCGAGCGCTAATCCAACGGTGGTTGGATTAATCCAGATGCTTGAATTGTTTGCGACGGAGGCGTCATTTAGCGTTAAACTCTGCTTTCCAACATACTCTCCATAGAGGAATACCGGTGGAGGCGTGGTGGCTAGTGCTGCTCCATCACCAACAACAGGTGTGCCAGAGGACTCTGTGACAACGAGGCTGCCTGAGGTGTCACCGAGAATCGTGGTACCAATGCTTCTATACTCCTTCAATTGGAGACTCTGTGCAGCACTTGGCGACAACCAGCGAAGACTACCGCTGTCATTTTGAACCGCGGCCCGTTCAGCATAGAGATATGGAATAGGGTCGGTAGTTACGCCGATCGCGTATACAACATCACCCTGTTTGTGGTAAACACGTCGGCGAATTGGGTTGGTTGCTCCAACCGCGTAGGTGCCAAGAGAACCAGGAACGTATTGCCATACGTCGTTATCGTAGAACCAGGATCCCTCGTTGTCCTCGTCAAGACCACCAAAATACCAGCTACTCTCAGCCTGTAGTAATGCCAGCGTAGAGACCGCCGGTGTAGGAAATGCTTGGGTTGACTCAACCGGTATTCCTGGCCAATTGTAGGTGTTACGCTTATAACCAGAGACACTGGAGTTCCGCCACTTTAGGCTTGACTCTGGATAGACGGAGGAAATGGTGCAGGTGTTCTCCGCCCACCCGCCATCAACCTGCAGACCATCAACCATCCCAAGTGTGCGGCTCTCCGCTCGCACCGGTCCATCGCCAAGTCCAACGCGTTCAGAGTCATCGTGTCCAGAGAACTCGGCGATTGGGGTGTAGCGAAGTTGCTCGCCAGTAAAAATGTACCCATAATCAAAGGTGTCTAGTGATGGGTAGACGTACCCGTACGGCGTTGTTTCGAGGCGGTAACGAACACCGCCGGAGACTTCACCAACCTCGGCGTATGCCTCGGCAATCATAATCGGTCTAACGTTTGGACGGCGAACAACGTCCATCTGGGCCGTTGTTTTTGCCACTCGCCAAATCATAAGGTCAGAGAAAAGGTTTAATCCATAGGATGTAGTGACAACCGGTGATGCCGTTTCGTCGGTGATAAGAACGCTGTTTTGAACAGGGGTGTGATCCGTGTACGCACTGACATAACCACCGGTCTTGTAGCTCCAGGTGTGACTAACCGAGGACATCACAACGGGGTTGATTGAGATTAGGCGAAGCAGCTCTTCACCATCAGAAACGAGAGCGCCAGCGGTTGCTCTCCACGAGGATGAGATTGGCACCCAAACGCCAGAGTTAACAGAGTAGATGTCATTCTCAATTGAGTTGGTCTGCCCGTACGCAAGAACACGATCACCACTACCGAGTCCAACAGGTATGCCAGAGAGTGTAACATTCGATGAATACGACCGCTTTATGTCAACAGTTGAACTTACGTCAACAGGAGAGATGGAGAGATATACGTGTTTCCAAACATCCACTGTTAGCGTTGTTGACAGCAGGTATGTGTTATCGTATTTCAACGATAGCGACGTACCGGCGAGCACCCATTCCCATTTCCCATAGGATGCAACCGTACCACTACTGGATGATAAGGTTTTTGGGCGAATCCAAAAAGCAAAAGTCCATGATGGAGTAATTTCCTGCGGCAAATATCGTATTGCCCGCCCATCCTGCGCCGACACAACCCAACCGCGGTCCTCATCCCAAACCCGGTCACTCTCAATAACTGTGCTCTGATAGAGACCGGAGCTAAGATCCTCGGGCGTAACCGCGTGGGTTCCAAGATCCTCAACGATAAATCCGTCATCCGGATGATCACCGAACCGCAACCAGGTGTCAAGTCCTTCCTGAAATGGTGCGGAGGTAAAACTCAGCGCGTCAGCAACTAGGGTGCGCCCGATGGCGTATGGTTTAAATCCGTCGACAGTTACTCTTTTCTCACAGATACCGCCTGCTGTGGATGTAATCAAACGTGGTCGTCGACCCTGACTATTAATCGCCAGAATTTGGGAGCTACCACCTAGACCGTCAACAGTTAGCGTTTGACTGTGCTGGACATACTCGCTATCAATATTGTCATATGAATACCCGGTGTCCATCCCGTCAAGACGAATAGGGCGGACGGTTATGATCCCATCCTTTAGACCGAGGTCAGTCTCTGTCTGGCCGTCCTCTGGTCCGCATAGATACCCAACCTCTAAAATGTTTGCACCTATCACAGGTTCAACTCTAACCGTTTCATACTCTAACACCATGGCGCACAGTCTAAAACTCCAACCAGTATAATTTACACTTGGGTTAATAAAATATGAGCCAGTCTCATAATTCCACCAACCAGTAATGTCCTGTCCGACCAGGTTCACTCGTCCAGAGATAACTGGGTCACTCTCAGCTGAGACCTGGTACGTCGTAACACCATTCGTGATGTGAAAACTGGCGGTGTATGACCCAACTGGTACGTCAGTCCCATCACCGGCGACAGTCCCAGAGATTGGAACTGCGCCGAGTGACGTGATACTGACAAGCTCTGGGTAGGCTGCCCATTGTAATTGGTCAGTAACGGAGAAACCAGTGGTGAATTTTCGTACAGATCGCGTGGCTGGTCGAATGTCATCTATCTTTCCATAGACTAGTCGTCCATCCTCGTTTAGAGGATCAATATTAACCTGTCTATTAGCACCAGCGCTCTGTGAACGACCGGTGACTGCGCCCTGAGCAGTGTTCACCACTCGCGCTGGCCATAGGTCGATATCTGCTGCGGTGCTTGTTCCGCCGGTCCATGGGCGGTATGGACTAACCGAGGTTCCATCCGTGGTTAAATCTGGAGAGTTTTGAAGATCAGGATTCGAGGCAACAACGTCGGTCCATAGTAGGGCGTATGCATCGTAATCCTGGCGATATGACAGATCAAATAGGCTGCTAAGGTATTTGATAAGGCTAAGGCTATGCGATGCTTGGATGTCAAAAGTGGTAGCACTATCGCCGGAGATAATGATTCGGAGACCGTTCATTGCTGCGCCGGTTGAAATGCTCTCAATTGTCATCCCAGATGGAGCTCCGGCACCATTCAACGGAGAAATGCTGGCCGCGACGTTCTCATCGCCGCCGGCGAGATAATAGAAGCCATTCGCTGGTCGACTAAGAATGCCGGTTAATACCACCTTTATGTATGGGTTATCACCATTAATCTTCAGGCTAAGATAGGATGTGCTGCTTGGCACAATGCTTAGGCCAGTTGCCGTCCATGTATACGCTGGACCATCCGCGATATCCTTTGGATTGTACGCTGGTGAATCAACAGGCATCTCAGGTTTGTCCCTGAGATCACTTGCATTGCTTTGGTCTAGTAAATCTGCCGGGTTGCGAACAGATAACCTGCTCCACAGCGGGGTGTAGACGGTGTCCGAAAAACCATGGAGTCTACCGAGGATGTCGTAGCTCTTCTCTGTTCCTTTAATCTTGAGCCGCGTGAACATGCTACGAAGCATTCGGCGTTGCGAGGCGATTCGCTCTGACTCGGTAAGCCTATCACTAACTGAAATATTTTGTCCGTAGGTCTGGGCTACGACACCCAGAATATTGGTGACGCTATCATACGCATCGTCGTAGTTCCAGCAGGCTGATCCGAATGCGTCAGCCTCAATACCGAGAGTCTGTATGGCCCAAGCGTCAAGATCATCTCCCTCAAGGTCAGGTGTGCTATCATCCGGGATAAGACTCTTAGTGATTACATTACCATTTGATATTGAATAGGTTGCTTGAATGCTATTCTCCGCGCGCTTCAACGAGAAGTCAACGTATCCGGTCATCCCGTTAATAAGGGCGCGTAACTCATCTTCCTTATCCTGAAATGCGCTCATCACCGCCTCAACTAGGAAGCGAGAATCATCGCCTTGTGCACCCTGTGGGATTTTATTATAGATGAAATTTTCAACGAGCTGGCGAAGCATGTCTTAATTACACTTAGGCGGTGTCTACGTCCTAAGAGATTGTAAAAAAGACTATCCAAAATAACTGGACGAGTGTATTCTTAATCTATGAACATAGATAATGAGTCGTGCATGGAACGCACGGTTTACCCGATACTAGTTATTAGTGGTGACACGGAGTGGAATGGATACATTGAGAAGAGTGGTGATAGCCTGTTCTACGATAGCCTCGGTCATCGAAAACAATGGCGACCGGGTGAAATTGATAAGATACGACACATTTTGAACCTTGACATGCTTGATAGGCAGAATTGGAACATTCATCTTATACTGCCACCATCCGTGGTGAATAGCCTGTCCGGAGATTTTGTGGTTGACAGCTCCCTAATAACCGATTGGATGACATCGCACGGTGTTAATCTAGAGGCGATTAGAAGCTAGCGAATCGCGGAGTCTCGCCAAATGTTCTTGCGGTTGCCAACAAGGGCGAGAAATCCGCCAAGTACATCGGCGGATAGTTTTTTGATTACTTCTTCCGATTCGTCAGATTTAAGGCATTTCTTAACCTGGGACTGAATATACTCCTCGAGATCGTTCTTAACAACACGTTTAACGATTCTGGCTATTTCATCCTTATCCGACTTCTCAAGCGCCTCTGATACTGGAACACCAGCAAGATAGTAGGCTGAAATCTCTTTAATTGTCTCATTTAACACCATAGTCTAAGTATAGATGGTGACGTGTTGTTTTTAATCCGTGGCGCGTGAAATTCAATTTAATTCCGGTACGGCAACCGTTCAACTCGCCTTTGAGCGTGGTGCAGGTGAAACCGGGTTGTCATCGCTCGAGGAGGTAACCCACCTACGAAGCGTGATTAAGAAGCAACTAAACGGGTATAAAACGGCGGTTCACATTGTTAAGGCCTCAAGCAAGGACTATGTAGACCGGGTTATTCTTCCGTTTCTTAAGGACCAGATCTACCCGCAGATACGGTATCGGGTTGGCATTAAGACTAAGGACAAGTTCATCTACGATAGCTGGGAGCAGCACTACGTTAAGAATTACCAGGTAATGGAGAGTCCAGACACCACGAGCGCACCAACAGTAATTTTTACCACGGTTGATTTTATATCGGTGTTGGACACCGTGCAACGCACCTACGCCTGGTCTGGCACTCCGAGTGAAATAGTATCACAAATTTGGAAGAAATACAACGCCACAGGCACCACCGTCATTGAACCAACCGACGGGCAAAATAAGGTCTATTACCAGTGTCAACTATCGCACCTGGACTTTATTCGAAACCGTCTCATCCCACGCAGCGCTAACAAACAGGGTGTTACGAATTACAATCTCTATATTAGCAATAACGAGTTGCACTACCACACCCCTGGGTATGGAGTAACCGAAAACCGTAAAATATATCTTAGTTGGAGCAACGGATCAGCGCCAACAGATAGGATGATTATCGTGGACAACACTGTGGATAACATCAAATCTGGCGCTGGCGGTGTTATAACACAGGTTTTTGACCCGCTAGAGGGAAACGGCAAGTATCAGAGCAGCGATTTTAGCAAGGTTCGTCCATGGGCAGTAACAAAGAACGAGGCCATTGAGTACCTCGTGTTGCGTGGGCATATCGGCCAGAACGGTGTCAGCGACGAGCGCACCATCACTCAGTATTTCTACAATGTCTCCTGGGATTACAACTACGTTCTCAAGTTTATGGTTGGTAGCACTATTGATTTACGTATTGGCGATATTCTCGTAGCTGATGTACGCAAGAGCAAGAGTGCACCGAGTGCTTTCTCCGGCGAGTGGCATGTATTTGCACTCACAGAGACTATTGTCACCGGAAAACTCATGACCGCTGTTGAGGCACATCGAGGTGGGTATAACGGATCACGCGAGCGGTCAACACTACCAAGCAACGGATTTGAGTCAGTCTCAGGCATACCAGCAGTTAGAGGAATTGCATCAAACATTTCAACCGGTGTCACCCGCCGGGTTACCGCTCAGTAACCTATGAACTTCCACGATGTTATCATGTCGGCACTAGATAACGCCGTGCTCCTACCTGTATCACCAGAGGCACACCGAGTTTTTATGGACGCGCTGATGAGGTGGTGGGAACGGACTGACCGCCGCACGAATGATAATCGAACACGGTACCTCACCATCCTGTTCTCAGACATTCTTACTGGTGCTGTCTATAACCCAAAGACCGGAAATGTCGTGCTCTCTGCTCGCGGCATGGAGGCGTACCAGTCTCTCAAGATTGGCGGATTAGACTTCAGAGCGTGGACGGATGTCGATAAAAATTTAGCATCCGCCTTAGGGATAGAGCGTTCTGTAATTAACCTATGAGCGTTGCCTCCAAATTATTCGATATTTTTGCCCTTACAGGCAGCACCAACCTAAATCCATTCGGTGTTACAAAGAACACCCAACCAGAGCAGGAGCAGCAGTTCCGGCAGGCCGGAGAGCTTGCCAACCCTGATATCTGGAATGCCTATAATCAGGCAATGAAGCAACCGGCGAGCATGGAGAGCGCCTACGCCCTGTGGGATGAAATGGCTGGTTGGGATCTTATGGCAGCTGCTCTAAACGAGGTGGTTGAAGAAACCGTGCAGCGTGATTCAGACAGCCCAGGTAGCCTGTGGTACAGTTGCAACGACGCCAAAGTTGAGGAAGATATCAACAACATGCTGCGAGACGTGCGGATGGAGGATATTATTAGTAGCCAAGCATGGCATGAAGTCGCATTTGGTAATAATTTTGAGAAGATTGACTATGAGAAGGGTCAAGGTGTTAAAGGACTTTCATTCGTTCATCCTGTGGCAATGCGCCGATACTGGCTGCAACGTAACCGCCAATGCGTAGGTTACCGTTGGATGGGTCATACACCCGGTTCAGAGGGCTATGGTGATAAATCACGAGCAAAAATCACGATTTCAAATAACTCAACGGAGGATCTGTGGTATCCATGGGATTTTATGCATACGCGCCGTATGCACCGCAACCGTACTACCGAACACGGTGAACCACTCTTCGTAGATGCATCATCGGTTTACAAGAAGATTCGCATCGCACTTGATCAAATGGTTGTTTACCGTGCTCAGATTCAACCTGACAGATATGTTGTCAACATTGATACCAAGGATATGCCACCATCCGAGAGCATGAAAACAGTGCAACGCTGGAAGCAGAGTCTGCGCAGCCGGATGAGCTATGGCAATGACAAATCAGGTCTTGGTATCGCTGAGGAGTTTAAAAGCTTCTATAACGCATGGGCGCTCGATAGTGTACTCTGGATCGCGAAACCACGTGAATTTGCGCATAGCATTGAGAAGCTTGCCGGTACCACCGCTGTGCCTGACATATATGATGTTGAACTTCTGATGGGAGTCTTCTTCTCGGTGCTTGGCATGCCACGCAGCTGGATTGGTGTAAACGGTGGTGATACTGAGAAACCGACAAGCGGTAAGGCTCTCCTAGCACAGGACATGCGTTTCTTACGCAAGATCAAGAGCGTACGTGCACCGCTGATTAATTCCTATGAGTGGTTGGCCTATTTCCATTGCGCGCTAAAGGACCAGGATGTCTCTAGTTTAAAGATTCAGGCCCACATGAGTCCAATCGGTAGCCTTGAGGATAACCTTAAGATGGAGGTGCTCAAGACGCAGGTTGAGATTCTTAACTCGCTTGGTGATGTCATGGACAAGTATCAATTGCCACGTGAGCTGTGGATTGAGCTCGTCTTTAAACGGTATATGAAACTGCCGGCAGACGTGGTCAATATCATGCTAACCTCGCTTCCGCCTGAGGCTAACAACCAGAGCGAGTCAATTAAACCTCGCGAGTCGTATAGCAAGAAGAAGGTGATGGAGGACATTGTTAACCGCCTCGGACCAGGGCAGGAGCATTACGCAGATGCTCTCAACGACGTGATGAGCGGCAATCTACCAAAGATTAGGCGCTCACCGTATCGGTCAGTCAACGAGGTGCTTAACTATCAGGCAATCAACACCGGCGATATTGTCAGCTCTGGTTGGGATGGCGAAGATCTACTAGAGGGTGCTAAACTGTCCCAGGGTCACCAGTCAGCATCAGAGAAGCTATTTGAGAGCGACCAATATCGTAAAGTAATGAGTCAACACATCGTACGGTAATGCTCACCTCAAGCCTCCTAATCACTAGCATCCAAAACGTCTCGAACGAGAGGTTTAAGGTTGTTGTTGCGGTTGAGGTTAAGGAGGATGCCACAGACCTCACTGACCAGCTCATCTCTGCCTCCATTAATTGGGGTGATGGTGACGTTAATACCGAGTCGGTTCGCAGCGCTAACGGCGCTGGGTATGTATCAGACATCGATGGCAAACCAGCCTATAGCGGAACTATCGCTAATGAGTATCTTCACAACTACGGCGTTGGAACATATCGAATTAGATTAATTTCCCATAACTATCGCAGCCCTGTGCAGGATAAATTAGTAAGCAGCTACGTTGTCACCCTAAAGGGATTACAATCAACCATTACTGAGGACACGATCATTGTTGGTCCTATTTCACCGAGTGATGCTGGTTTTCCAAATAGCGATCAGTGGAGCCTAGACATCGATAAAAATCTTAAGCTGCTAGCCTCGAACGTAAAAAATGTGCTTACAACCGGGGTTGGCGAGAGAACGATGGAGCCAACATTCGGTACGAATATACGCCGCATGATTTTCAATCCATTAGATGCGCCATCCATTGGAGAGATTGAAACGGAGATTCGCAGAGCGCTGTCAATCTGGGAACCGCGAGTACGCGTAAATAGCATTCAGCGCCGCACCTCTGGTAATTCTGTCTACTTAAATCTTGATCTGGTTAGTTTGCTAGATCGACAAAACTTTAAACTAGACGTTCAGTTCTCCCAATGACAACCACCAAAAACACTGTTGACCGCCGCGAATTTCTAAGACGGCTGCACGCTGATTGCGACATCCCGTATGGTAAGGCAATACAGGTCTATGATTGCGTCAATAACATCATTGCCGACGCCATCGTCAACGGCAGCAAGATTAAGATTGGTACCGTGATGAGCATTAAGCCAACATGGAGCAAGCCACGGGCTATTCATATGGGCTTTAAGAACGAGAAAAACCAGACGAAGAAGGCATCGCGGATCTATTATAAGGGTCGTAGTCTGAAGTTTAAGGTTAATGTCTACAAGGATTTTATGTCACGCTGCCGGTTAAACTGGTTCTCGGGTGACGAACGAATCTAAAAACCGTACTTAAGCCATGGCCCAGAAAATTACTCCAATCGTACCACCACGAGTATCGCATCTCTCGTCATCCTCGGATGTGTCGTCTAATACAATTTCAAACACTACGCAGCAACTTGACCGCAGCATACAGGCTGTCGCGAGTAAAGTAAATGAAGTTGTCGGTGAGGCGAATAACCGTGAGAACTACAATTACGTCAACCCGCCGCTGAGCACACTCGCACCTAGCGAGACTAAGATTCTCACCAATGTGCGCATACCGGTAGGTTTTGAGGCGCGTATCGTCACCGGTACGGTTTCAAGTCTACCAACACCTAAGACAGTTGAGCTTAAGGTTATGCACAATGCCGGTACCTACGGATCAGTTACCGGTACTACGATTGTTGATACACTCGGTGAGGGTACATCTGGCACCGCATATAGCCCAGCCGGTGAATTTATTGTTGAGGTTACGAATAACACTACAAAAACAGCAACCTACGTTACCTCCATCGTTGTTGCGATGCGCCCGCTTGGATTTGAAAGTGGTAGCCTATCTGCACCTGCCCTGAAGGAACGCGTTATTTCTGCGCCGCCTGGACCATCTGGCGCAACCGGACCATTTGGTGTTACCGGAGCGACTGGCGCACAAGGTACGCCTGGCGGAGCAACTGGTGCTACCGGTGTCGCTGGGACCGTCGGTGTTACTGGCGCAACCGGAGTAATTGGCGCAACTGGTCCGCAGGGTCCAAGCGGTCCACAAGGCGTGATCGGTGCAACCGGAGTTACTGGTTCACTCGGTGTTACTGGAGCGACTGGTGCCGGTGGAGCTATTGGCGCCACTGGTGCGACAGGTGTCGGCGCTACCGGAGCAACAGGCCCACTCGGAGCGACCGGCCTACAGGGTACACCGGGTGGAGCAACTGGCGCAACCGGAGTTACTGGACCTGTCGGTCCAACCGGAGTTACCGGCCCAACTGGCGCTGGAGTAACCGGTGTTACTGGTGCGACTGGAGTACAAGGTGCAACTGGATTTTCAATTGTTGGCGCGACTGGAGTTGGAGTTACTGGAGTAACCGGTGTTACTGGTGCAACCGGCCCAGTTGGCGTTACAGGAGTTACTGGTGCCGGAGTTACTGGAGTAACCGGTGCAACTGGAGTCGCTGGTACTGTCGGTGTTACTGGTGCAACTGGCCTTGGTGTCACCGGCGTTACAGGTGTCACCGGCGTTACAGGTGTTACTGGTGCAACTGGAGTGTCTGGAGCAGTGTTCGGTATTGGAACGGTGTCCGGTTTTTTTAATGGCATAGTCGTCGCTAAAACGATCGTGCTAGACGAGTACGCTAAATTCGCGTACACGATCAACGACATAACTCACCGCACGCTAAGTGGAACAGCTACGTTTAGCGTTCAAATAAATGGAACAAACGTGACTAGTCTCGCGTCGCTTGGATCTAGCTCAACCCAAGCAACAGCGACAGCGACAGCGGCAAACACGGTTTCCATCGGAGGACGAGTTACTATGGTGATATCAGCAGTTTCTTCTTGCCAAGATTTGTCATTCACATTAAAATATACTAGATAATGTCAGACCACATCGTATTCAACTATATTGGTGGTAATAACATATACACACCATTCGCTGCTCTATCCACCGCTGGAACTTCTGGATCGGCTGGAAGCGTCATACAGAGAAATTATGTTTGGAACAATCTTAAGGTTGGTGGCGTAGATTACCCTCTAGATAACACGAAAATGCTACTATACGGTGGTGGAACAGTTCAAATTGTCAGCAAATCGACGTATACCGCCTCGGCGACGTCTTCTGTTACGACTTACACGAATTTTGCTGTTGGTGCCTCAACAATCGTTGGAGTAAGGGACAACGCTGGAAACAAGGTCATGGATCTCATGACATTTCCAAATCTGACGGTGACAGCCACATACGATCTAAACGATACATTTCTTATTCCATTCTATGACGGTGGGTTCTACTACGTCGTTGGTGCTGGCCAAAGTCAGATAGTAAAACTAACTGAGGCTAGTCTTAGTGTTAGCAGCACTGACACGGCATCCCTTAACAAGGAAAGACCTATTATTGGAAGCAGAGTATTTTCCTTTACGAGTACGGCGTATGCATTCACGATGCAGAACCTGCCGTCTTTCTCCACCGCGTATACTGGTGGGAGTATTCCAGCAAATGTTCTTAACACCGCGTTCTCCGACGACACAAATAACCACATCTATAATATCATCCCAGTAGGAGGAAGTGGAGCAAACGGAAGATACAACCTAGCTGCGGTATCGTCAAACGATTGGTCGTCATTCGGCGGAAATCCTCCATACGGAACAATCGCGCAGGATGCAACGAATCTATACTACGTCTCCGATTACAGCGTGGACGGATCTACGCCGATGAAGGTGCAGAAGATCACGAAGACAACCGGTGCCTTAGTTGGTACGTACAACTCTGTTCCGCAACAGACGTCTAATACTCAAAATTACGTGTGCCAATGCATTAGCGGTAATAGACTCGTTATCGGAGTTATTCAACCTGGGCCAGTATACAGAATCGCCGTGCACGACACCACCACGATGTCTCTTTTATCATGGAACCAAGTATACGCTCAGCCAACAGGTTTTTGGGAAGACACTGTAAATAAGATCCTCTGGGTGTATTCGAACACCAACAGCCAAGGTATTCTCGGAGCAGGGTGGATCACGTTATTTCAGTTATAGTTAATCCATGCATGAAAATAAGAATCTCTCCCAGATCCTCGCAACCGCAATGCTCGAAAACAGCGACGCAAGTATTGCTGGCAAGGTTGCCAGCATCCTATCCGCCAAAGCAAATCAAAAAGAAGGCGATAAAGTTGCCGGTTCGCCCAACAGGCTTGATAGAGCGGGTACGGTGCAGCCTGAGAAAATTCGGGATGTATCTGACACGGTAGAGGCGGCCGTTAAGAAGTATCTCGCTAACGGCAAATTCAATTTCAATGCGGCTGTGGTATCACCAGGGCAGGCTGGCACCATCAATATCCACGTACCACAGAGTAGCGAGGCATCCGCGGCGTCAATTTCACACGGTGAGTCAATCACCCTCAACGTCGAGCTAGACGAGTTTACTGTTAAAGAGATTTAACGTGGCCATAACTGACCTCCATCGCGCCTCCAAGAGGATAAACGCCGCATTAGAGCTGGTCAATCCTGCATTCAGCGGCATTGAATGGCGTCCTAGAGCATACGTCCTCATATCGAGCACGGTCGGTCGTCTTGAGGACTCTGACTATCGGATAGAGCTATACTACACCGGATCTGGCATCTACGCTGACGTCCTGGATGACCGGGGCACAATTTCAGCGCAGTACCGGGTCAACAATGCCGAGCAGATCGCCAAGTTCGCGGAGACGCTAGACGCCAAATTGTTCCCAGAGCACGCCGCCGTAGAAGCAATTCTACGCGAAACCTCTGGTAATACGATCATTACGTCCAGGGGAGAGCAGTTGACTAGGGCCATTCAAGAAATTGTTCCGTCCTTTAAACCTCCAACCTGGTTTAATGTATCCGCAACGCACGCCACCACGGTGCCATTCAACGATGAACAGGGTAACGAATGGAGAATCGTCGTCATGAGACTCGGTGATGTCTACTATGCCACGTTGGCTCCAAATAACGGAAATTGGGATATTCATACCACCGAAGGAACGCTGAAGGCAGCACGAGAGATGGCGGCTAAATTCTTTCCAAGCGAGGTCGCAAACGCTGCTGTTATAGCCGAGAGCGAACTACCTGGATTCCATGATCTGTATTTAGACGAATTTACGCACCGTTTGGGTAAGGCTAACCCTGCATTTAGCGGGTTAAAGTGGAGCTCGTCTCGTCTCTTCGACATACAGAGTTCACCGATAATGCTCCAAGACGAATCAGAGGCTATAATCTATGCCGTCTTACGAGGACGTAGGGCAGGATATGGTTTCCTTGTTGAACGAGACGGGGCTATCCAAGATCTCGACTCGTACGACCTCGAAGATGACATCGCCGTTGACTCTCTTATAGATAGGCTTAATGCCATGCTATTTCCAACCGCTGCCGCGAATGACACGATTATGCAGGAAAACATCGAGGCTACAGCCGCCGCCAAGTCACTGCTCGCAGAATTTCAACGGGAGTTAGTAGCGGTTAATGACGCTTTCACCACTGTGGAATTCGGTCGGTGGCACAAGCTCGACCTTGGAAACGAGCCTGACGATGACACGCAAGGGTGTTTGTCTACACCAATAGTCGGAGACGATGGCCTAAAATACATCATCCACATTACGATATACCCTGACGCCCTATGGGTTGACATCGGGACCGCGGGTAGTAGCATTGACGATAACTCTGGATTTCCAATCAATTTCACGTCACAGATACGCACTGCGGCGGTAGGCATCAATACTATGCTATTTCCTGGCGCTGCCGCGGATACCGCCGTTATGGCTGAATCAGAAGCAGAGGATCCGGCCGTGGCCGGATGTAGACTGATCGCAAATCGTCTAATCGACGATCTGAGCGCGTTGAACCAGCGGTTTAGTGGAGTCACATGGCTGCACGTTCCAGGAATGGGACTAGTGTCGTCAGTTATATACCAAAATGAAAATCAGTACGAGATTGCCATTGACAACCGTCATGAAGAGGTGAGCATCTCATTGGCAGTCAATGGAGTCAGCCCCGAAGAGAGGACGCGATCATTTAATCGATATAACGTCGTGGATGCGGCTAGATGGATTCATGCACAGATGTTTCCAACTGCTGCCGCGAATGACGCTGTTATGCAAGAGATGACCAGCTGTGGATCATTCGGCGGTGGCGCTGAGATGCCACTCGGTAACAATTTCGCAAAAAAACGAAAGAAGAAAAGGATGAAAACATTACATGAAAAAGCTCAGGACCTCGTTGATCGCCTATTGGAAAATGCTGACATCTGCCCTCAGTACATGTCATCGTCCGTCACCCGTAATCGTAGAGCCGCCATTGGCAAAGAAACCTGCACCGAAGAAACAGAAGAGAAAAGCGTCGAGAAAGACGCGGAAGCCAAAGCCGCTATGTAACGGCGACAAGATTTAACGCGGTGTTATTATAATCAAGAAACTAAGGAAACTGCCGTGAAAATCAAAAAAGTCAACAACACCTATAACGTTTACAGCATGGAGCTCTCATGGACAGAGCTCGAGGCTCTCCAAGCCCGTCTCGAGAAGGATCACTCCGGACCAGCTGCTGACGACCTCTACCAAACAATTGATTGGTACTTGAAGAACAACCTTCCACAGCCAGGTGAAGATGACAAGAAGAAAGACGATGAAGCGCCAGCTGCCGGTGAAGTCGATAAGATCCCTGACGACGAAATGCAACTCAACAGTGAATTGCCACCTATTGAAGATCCAGTACCTGAAATGCCCAAAGAATCACCGGAGGACGAAGAGTCCCTAGAGTATCGTCCTAGATTAAACCCGTTCGACGAATTCGAACGATAGGAATTTCCACGATGAGCGCGCGGAGTATTCTCTCCATTATGGAGTTTGAAAAAGTTGAAGGTAGTGATCTCGTGCACGCGAGTCGCAAGGATGCACTTAAACGCGGTACACACAGCCTTGGCGGTAACCCAGGTGTCCCTGATGAGCTCCACAAAATCTCAGCTGCTGAAGCCTTTGACCGACTCGAGAAACGTCTCGAGAAGTACACTGGAAGCCGAGTAACTGCTGGTAGCGCAAGACAGTTGCTAATGCAGGTACGAACAGCGCTTGGAACATTGTCGCATATTGAACACGGTAAAGAGAAACGGTTAGAGGATCTAGCGGTTGAACTGGTTGAATCACTGCCAGAGTTTAAATCCCTGGTGGATGCTCGCAACGCAGGTCACGTTGAACTCCGCCCAAAGATCACTGCCGACATCGACCTAAGTGATATCGCTAAGGCACCTGAGACCGAGGAGGAACAGGATGAGCTAGTGATGGAACTCGCCGCCATCGATGCTGAGCATAGCAAACGCCGCCTTATCAATTCAATGATCCAAGGTTCCGCAGTCTCCAAGAATTACGCGTTTGAGATGGTTAAGTCTGAACTCGACAAGATTGACCCACGGTTGATTAATCTCTATGGACTGCTTATGGCCGCCTCAGAGATTGGCTATTGGATGTTCCCAGACGAGATGATCCGCACTAGCGCCGGTGAAGTCGGTATCGGTAAATCACGGCTTGAAGTTAAGGATGGCAAGACGATCATCCACGCCAAGGGTATCTCATTCCCAGTGGTGGTGCAGGAATTGATTAAGGGTATCATGGAACTCGCCTCCTACTCTGGTATGCCAAAGGATAAGGCAACACGTGATAAGATTCTCAAAACAGACTTTATTGACCACGAAACATGGGATATGATCCTCGGACCTGGGTTGTGGAAACGCTACCTAGATTCAATGGACCTCTCAGATCAGGAGCTCGCCATTAACATGTGGGACCTCCTGGTTCACAAACCAACCGAGGAGTTTGCCGCCGACATTAAGGTTATTCTCAAGGGTGGACCTGAGGCTAAGGCACTCGCGAAGAAACTCATCGCCCAAGTCAAGGAATAATTTATGACACCACGCCAACTCGTTGAAAAATTGCTAGACGGAACTATCCACCGTGAGAATCCTGCGTATTCTAGCCATCTAATGGAGAATGCTATGTGGAGTAATGGTAAAACAAAAGAATTTGTGCCGCAGATGGTTGCCTATCAGACCGAGATCACCGATAAGGATGGCACTAAGAAATTGATTCCACGGGCCGACGCCGTGACTAAGCGTCTCGGTGAATTTCGTGAGCTATTCGCTGATAGCTACGAGTTAGTCTACTGGGCAACCCAGATGTACCGTGTTACCATGCTCAACCTCGTCGGTAACAATGGTAACGCGAAGGCCGCAAAGAAATGTGCGGAGCTTGTCGCTGGATACACCGGTGGTGCGATATTTTTCAACTCTAATTTCAATTTCTGCCGCGGTGCTATCGGCCAAATCGCTACGACGATGGGTGAAATTAAGAAGACTATCGCCAAGAGTGAGAAAGCTAAGACAGCATTCTACGCCATCAAGGCCACCGATGATAACGGCAAGTTAATGGACCACTCAGTTCTCTACGACAAGCTGCATGGTATCAACCAACTCATCTCCAGCATTGAAGCATTACCACAGGGTGAGCCAATCGTCGAGTTCCCAGACGGTAGCAAATGGGTAATACTTGATAAGCATGGTTGTGAACAGGAAGGTAAACTCATGCGCCATTGCGGTAACAGTGGTGGCAACAAGGCTGACCGCCTGATGAGTTACCGTGAGCCAAGCGCCTCCTACGAAGGTTTACTAGAGCCGAAGATGACATTCATCCTTGGTAGCAACGGTATGATTGGTGAGATGAAGGGCTACGCAAATAACAAGCCAGCCGCCAAATACCACGAGAAGATTCTTGCACTGCTTGAGTTACCGATGATTAAGGGTACCAGTGGTAAAGGATACAAACCAGAGGCCAATTTCTCAATCGCTGATCTAAACGATGAACAGCGTCTCCGATTGGCTAAGAGTAAACCAGACTTTAAGAATACCGATGGTATGTTTGATTTTGAGGCCTTTAAGGCGAAGCATGGCGTTACTACTGGCGCTAAAAAAGTTGACCAGAAGGCTGAGCCCGCTGAAAAAGATGTTACCGTAGTAGACGACGAAGACATCGCTTAATAGTTAGTACGTGCCGCTATCATCACTTACGACCGATAAAACAGCCTCAGAGACAGCCGCTGCTATCTCAGATCTTCAAACGTACGTAAAAACGACGATTGAGCCAAACATCCCTGTCTATTCAATTTCAGAGCCAGACGCTACCGACCAGGGTAAGCCATGGATCAAACTCAACTCGGACGGTTCAATTGATGCAATCTACATCTATGATGTTGCTCAACAGGGGTGGTTTACGCGCATGCCATCACCAATTGGAACTACGTCAGTTGTCCTATCCTCAGGTTCACTTGGTATTGGTTGGGAGGACACCGATCTACCTGGTTCGTTGAACGCAGGTTGGAAATATCAGACGTTCTCAGGTACCGGCCTCTCAGTCTCTGGAACTTTTGCCTATAAACGGCACACACAATCCTACCAATAGCAAGTTCTTTGGATGTGAGCTTATTCCGTCCAAACAAAATCTATATTCGTAACTGGGCCACCGTAAAGGAGGCCGAAGTCCTATTCCCACAATCTGGCCTGGTTTTTTTAACCGGCCGCAACATGAGCAGCGACGCCAAATTTGAGAGCATCGGCAGTGGTAAGACTGCACTTGGCGAGGCGTTAGCCCGTGCCACGCTCGGCGTGCCTGGTCGTTACTCGCGCTTCAATGGTTACAGCAGGCACGGTGCCGGTGACACGCTTGTCCAGGTTGATGCTACGCTCGGCAGCAAACCATTCAAGATTCTCAACGGGTACAAATGCGCTGAGACCGGTAAGTCTGGTGAGTCTATCATCTATGAGGTTGACGGCGCCCGTGTCCAACGTAATACCGCGCAGGATACACGTGAGGAACTCCGCCAATTACTCCGCATTGACGAGGAGGTTTCACAATGGACAGTGTTTATCGACGGTAGTAAACTCGACTTCGCGGGTCTTGGTGAACGTGATGCTGTTGGTCTGGTATCAAAGATTCTTCAGATGCCAAACTGGGATGATTACTATGCTAGATCTAAGGCAGTGCGAGACGATTTTAAACTCGAGGTTGAGAAATGCACCGCCGTGATTGACAACATCGCCGCGCAGATTCTCTCAACTGAGCAGCAGATCACATCGCTCAACACGAGAATTGATAAGGCATGGGTTGATCACGGGGTCATGGCTCAGGAGATTGAGGTTAGGCGGCAGTCCCTACAGGAACGCATAACCACTCTTGAGGAACAACTCGCCGGGATGGAGGCCAAGTCAACTGAACTATCAAAGCAATTGAAACGGTTGGAGGAAACTGAGGCCCAGGAGAACGCCGCCCATGAGAAACTGGTACTCGAGAGCAAGTCAGCCCTAGTTAAAGCAGAGAAGGATCACCGCGACATCCATGGACAGAGGATGAAACTACAGGGACAAATGGAACCTAAGCAGGCTGAGTTAATCCGGTTGCAAAATCCTAAGGCAAAGGTTTGTCCATCGTGTCGTAGACCACTAGACGCCCAAGTGGATCGTGGGCATATTGAGGCTGAGATTGCACGGGTGACCACGGAGATCAACGATCTTGATGAACAGTTATGCCAATTAGGCGAGAGACTCGACACCCTGGAGGACATCCGTGATGAGAAGGAGAAGGCCCTAACCGAGACGCAGGCGCAGCAAAAACTTTGGTTGGCCAATAGCCAGCATAAGCAAATATCGCAGGAATGGTCTACCGTGTTAGGTTCACGTGGACCAATTCAATCCCAGTTAAAAACAGCCACCCGTGAACTCGGTGAGCTTCGCCTCGATACCTCTGAGATTGAGGCGATGGAGGCACGACTCCTTGGCCTTAAGGAACAGATCGCCAGCCTAAGGGCACAAACAGACGAGAAGCTATTGGCCGCAGACGAAAACAAGACCCTTCTATCCGGTGCTGAGTATTGGACACAGGCATTTCACCAGAGTGGCATACCAAATCTTGTGCTAACCGAGACGATTGGTGGCCTCAACGAGACGAGTCGCCGGGTATCACACAGCCTGACAGGCGGATTGCTAGAGGTATCGTACAGCACCACAAAACAAGTGGCAACCGGCAGCAAACCAAAATTGACGATATCGGTCAAAAACAAGCACGGTGTCTCAGACGCTCGTGGTAGCAGCAAAGGTGAGACTGGCCTCATCAACCTTATAGCCGCTGAAACGTTTGCACAACTTGGACAGGTGTCAGCACGGGTTGGTTGGAGGTGGTATGATGAGGTTACGAGCGGCCAGGATTCTCAAGTAAGACATAGTATTTTCAGCTACCTGAAGGATATGTCACAACAGCTTGGGTTACTTATATTTGTAGTGGACCATAGCCCAGAGGCAATCAATTATGCAGATTACACCCTAGTCGCAGTTAAGGAGAATGGTGAAACAAGATATATTTGGAACTGACAATTACAAGAAGTATCTAATAAGCAAATCGTGGAAGAAAACAACCCGCATTCTAACCGCCCAGAGGGTGTGCCGAAACAAGAAAAAACTAACGTGCTACTATTGCGGTCGTAGGATAGAGAGCCTCCAGGACCTCCAGTGGCACCATACTACATATGGTACCGCGATCGACCTAATAGCCATCAAGAAAACTCAAGCAATACACAGGAACTGCCATGGAAAACAAACCAGAAGTGATCGAGAACGAATTAAAAAGCGAGCAGAGCGCTCCGTCGATGTCTGAGGCCGTGTCATACTCAGCATTTCCAAAAGAGTTTGTGCATGAAGCACTTACGCAAGCCATACCGCCTGAATATAGGGCCAAGGTTACTATCGTGGATATAGGCCTGATGGCGAACAGCGATGAATATATTGTAAAATTCGCACAAAAACCTTACCAAGATGCATAAACGGTGTACTCTACTTTAACATCCCATTAACTGGGTGTCAAAAAACTAAACAAGGATAATACTATGGCCGATAACGCAGAGAAGATCGCAAAGATCAAAGCATCAATCACTAAGAAGCAATCTGAGATTGCTAAACTTCAACCGCGTGTTGACGTGCGACAAAAGAACGCAGACAAGGCAAACGCCCGTCTCGCTCAATTGACATCACGCACCACGGAGAAGACTCTCCAAATCGCTGAGCTCAATGAGAAGCTCGCTAAATTGACAGCGTAGGCTGTCGGCCTAAAGCCGGGTGGAAGTGGCAATCCTACAATGCCCACCACCCGGCTTTGCCATTTTCAGACCATTTTCCAATATACAACAATTTTTTAATAGCCGCTTTCCACCGCTCTACGGAGGTGTATTCTCCCTCCATGAAGCTACCAATCACCACCGGTATTGAATATGAAATCGGAGTAACCGCCGAAGTTCCAAAAGACATCCATGGTTGGATCCGTGGTACTGACCAGTCTGCCGGGTGGGAATGGAAGAGTGGTGTTCTCCGCGAGACAGAGGAGGTTGAATCGATTCGTACTCTCGTCGATGAGGCCAAACGAGTTGGCCGGATTCATGATAAGTGCGGTATTCACATTCACCTCGGATTCGACATCAAACAAGTTCCAGACATGCGAGTAAAATATCGGCTAATGCGACTTCTCCACAGGTACGAGGACATGATCCTTGACCTGGAGAAGCCACATGCCAACAGAGCTTGCTTCTGTGCGAAGTTACCTGATGCCGCATGGGAACCGTTAAAGACTGGTGGTGGATTCGGTTACTTTGGTCAGGAGTCAGTTGGTCGTTACTGGTGGGTTAATCCGGTTGCCATTAAGAAATACGGTACACTCGAATTTCGCTTTATCAACACTACGTACGATTGGCAGCGAATTGTTGGTTGGGTTCACATTCTTCAATCCCTGCTCTGCTCCGCAATTTCTGGTACAAAAGTGGAATGGGAGAAATCCTCAGACCGCCAAGAGTTTAAACACTACCTCATGCTGCCGCAGGGACATGCATGGAACAAATACGCCGAAGGAATCCTACTATGAGTCTCGCCCGTGAATGGCCATGTATCCGCGAATTATCAACCTCTGACGTGCATAATATTACGATGGAGCAACGTAACAACCTTGCATGGAGAAGTTTGATGGAGCTCCGTGACAGGATTGAGCAGCACGAGTTGCAGGAGTTACTCCGTGAACAACTTTGGATGCCACATCTCCTGTTTGTGTACGGAACACTCAGATATGGTTTTGGAAACTACCAACGGTATTTGAAGGATAGCCTCTATGTTGGCAAGGCGATTACTGATGACCACTGGCCATTAATCTGTGATGGACTCCCGTATCTCTATCCAATCAAGGGACTGGGTGAACGAGTGGTTGGCGACGTTTTTGCGGTAACAGCGCCGGTGTTGGCATCAATCGACCGACTTGAAGGTCACCCGGATTGGTACGCCCGTAGGCCAATATCGGTTATGGTTGATGGTAAGTTACGCCTCACAGTAACACAATCCTATTTCACAAATAACAACCTCCCACAAGGGGAGTACAAAATGGTCTCAGATTATGCCACAGCATGTCATGGTAGCATCCCGCGTTGATCGTCTAGCTGGTATTGAGCTAGAGTACGATGCCGGTCTAAACAACCAATTCAACGAGCCACAGTTTGACTCATCCTACTGGGATATGAAATCAGACGGTAGCCTGTCGAACGGTAAGGAAATGGTGCTCAAGGATCCAATACCATTCAACGAGCTAGCCAACGTTGTTACGCCACTCTCTATGGCGCTCAAAGCGGCACGAACCTACGTTAGCAAACGATGTGGATTTCACGTTCACGTCTCTGCACCGACGATTAACAAGGAACAGGCGTGGTTGGTAGCCCGTGTCTATATGCGCTATTACGACGACATCTCTAAGTTACACGCGCCAAGCCGATACGCCAACAGTTACTGCGGCCCAATCACGGTTAGCAACGCTGACAGTTTCTACCGTGAGCACCACATCACTGAGCTCGGGCAGTATAGCAGTCGTGCCTCCTGCAAATCCCACCGGCTAAAACAGTGCATCAGCTTTTGCTACCTTGGTGCCCGGCGAGACACGGAACGTACCATTGAATTTCGACAAGGTTCTGGCACAACACAGGATTGGGTGGTGGTTGGCTGGGCAGCGCTATGCGCCGCCATCGTTCATGCCTGTGAGCATTACGAGGAGTCGATGGAGCTGTGCCTCACCTCAAACCTTACATTTGATCGATTCATTGACCTACTGGAGAATGAGTTTCGCCTCACTACCGGCTTGGTCCAGTGGTGCCAGGAGCGTGTCGAGTACCTGCACAAGAAGATTGATGACGATGTTAGGGACATCATTCTCACCAACTGCATTCGTCCAACCGGATTCTTAACACTGTCTAACCGCACGAAATGCAACCATTCCGTGCTCAAGAGAGCCGTGGATGAGTTACTCGCTGCCCGCAAGTTGAGAACCACCATCGTTTCCGGTCGCACAAAATATATCTCAGAATACTCGAACGCCGCAAAGCACGAGGTTAACATCATGCTAGGTCGTTGGATCCTTACCACTCCACAGGAGGTATGTCATGGGTAGCACATCATCGGATTTGCCAAGCAGAGATAAGATGGTCGACATCATTACTGACAGGTTAGATCAAGTTAACGAGTCATGCAATAGCTCTAGAATAGATGCCATGCTTAACCAGATTAGAGGGATGGTGTGGATGGTCACGGGAAATGACATTGGACGAATTGATTCGTCAGCGCAGGTTTTCGACGCGCTTGGCATACCATATAGAGTTGACCAAGACAAGATACGTTGGGGAGACAGGATTTAATACTTTCCACGTTGCACGGCGCGTGTATCCTCCTATATGGCGTCAAAAAGTAAGCAACATCAACTAACGTTTGGCCTCGAACTTGAGGGACTCGGATCGACATCCCTCTGCGAGGCAATCATAAGAGACAATGGATTTGGACATCGGCGAGACCGGTCTATTCTTGATTCACAAGGACGTGAGACTGGACTTGGACGAGAGGTTATTACACCGATCCATACCATCAACTTTCAGAGTGGCGAAGACGTTACCTTTGAGCATAGCGACCCTTCTATCGACCGTGTTATCTCGGCGCTATCGCAGTCCGTGGTCGCTGTTAACAGTTCTTGTGGTTACCATATTCACATTGGTCAACCGAATGGTGAACGGTCCGATTGGAATCCAAACAGAAATTATGGTGTTGACGGTGGCCCAGCCTCCGAATGGAAGCCGCAGCAGATTCGCACCGCTCTTCTCGTTGGCCAGATTCTCGAGGAACACATCTACAGCCTCGTACCTGAGAGCCGTAAGAGTTGCGGTTACTGCCAGAGGATTGGTGAAGTCTACGATCATTCAAGTTTGGTTCATTTCTACCCGGTTGGTAAGGTGCACCCAAGAAAATTTAATAACAAGAAACGATATTGCTGGATGAATCTCATTGAAACCTCGCGTAAAGCTGATCCAGAGGAAACGCGAATTGGATTTGCTCGCAGTAAACCATATGGTACGGTTGAGATTCGCCTCCTCGGTGAAACTAAGGATCCTGAATACCTACGACTGTGGTCGATGTACTGGTTGCGAATTATGGCGTTGATTAGCGTCAATCCACCTGAACTCGCGATATCACGAATCCTGCATAGCAAAGCACTCGCTGACATATCCGCTAAACTTCGTGGCGCTAAAAACCACCATGAGGCCACTGTTGCACCAAATGTAAAGAGTCCGCAACGCAAACCGAATATTGAACATGGAGACGAATAATGTGCGCAATTCTTAATTGGTGCGGTGAATTACCACCTGGCCTACTGGCTAATCTCCTAGTGGAGATGCAGAGCCGCGGTCGTGATAGCACTGGAATCTCCTGGGTAACCGATACCGGGAAACGTATGCTGCTCAAACATGACGTTCCAGCGAATGTCTTTGTTGAGAATCAGGCAAAGCACCTGGCGGTTATTGAGAAGAATCGATCCGGTATTGCCCACACTCGCCGAGCCAGCAAAGGTATGCCAGTCAACGTTCAAAACGCCCATCCATTTGCCTATTGCGGATATGTCTTTGCCCACAACGGTATCGTCCAGAACTGGAGGAGCATCCGTGAGAATTACATTGCCACCTACGTCGATGAGAGTCTGAAGTATGCCAAGAGCATACAGACGGACAGTCTTGTACTCGGACCAATGATTCGTAACAAGGATTTCTCTGAGGCTGTTGGCAGCATGGGTCTCGTCTGGATTTCACCGGATGGTAAGACATGGGCAATGCGAAGCTGCAAGGAACTTGAATCAGTAATGATTGAATGGGAGAGCACTGATTCTACAGTGAAGCATAAAGTTTCCATAGTCTGTAGCACAGTAGACATCGTTTACAACGCAATAGAGGCCACCCACAAGAGCACCGGAATTGGATATGATGCCAACGGAACCTCAATGGATGAACACGTTCTCTACCGGAACACTGAGGAAGGTATATTGGATTGTGGCGATGTTCCAGTGAACGAGAAGAACAAGGAAGATAACTTCACCAGTGGTAAAGTCGTATGAGCCTACTGATTACTAGCCGTGGTGTCGAGGTTTCAACCGATGTGTACGTCTACACCTTCTTTATAACCTACTCTCTGCGCTGTGGCGGTGAACCAGAGGAGTACTTCATAAAGAGGTCAGAAACCTCGTGGAATCGATTCGCATCACTAATCAAATCCGACCTCAACAAATTGTCGCAGACTGAGCCAGAGGTTGGTCAGATCATCGCAGACTGGCTGATTTCACTCAATGATTGCCGCCATAGCACCCACTCCGGTACCCGCATTGCGCGTGTCCGTCTAGCGCTCGACCAGCACGGTAAGGAGACGCTATTCAAGGTGATTATGGACGTGTTGACCCTGTTCTTCACGGAGTTTGAGATTAAACAGATTAAGAGGCTCGGTGAACCGGCTGAAAAAAGCTACAAATTAATCCAACCAAGGCACAGCTTTCAACTACCGCTAAAAACTTTCGTAAAAGAACCTCCATTCCTAGCAGAGGTTACTGACGCAGGATTAGTTCTTGTCCAAGATGAACCTACCACCGCTTGACCCAATCACTATTGATGGCTTCACGCTCGATGTGAACCACTACCTAACCGAACCGTATGACGATATCGGGCAGGCATCCATCGAGTTGCCAACCATTCTTGAGTGGATCAACACCAAGCGCCAGAACATGTACGTTCTTGAGGCAAACATAAAGCAGCAGATAGAGAAGCACGAATCAAAGCTATTTCTCCGGTATTGCAGCGACGGCGTTAAGCGCACCGCCAAGCACATTGATTACATGCTCTGCGACGATGAGGACATTGCCGCGCTGCAGTCTGACCTCAACGAGACTCGCGGTTGGAATCTACGACTCGAGAATCTCGGCACCATCATACGGCAGAAGATCGATATGCTACGTAGTGCCGAAAGTACCCGCAGAAGAATTTTTGAGCAGGAGTCGCGATGAAGTTTTTAAATTTCGTTAGGACCGTGGTTCTAGTCCTCACCTGCATTGCCGTAGGATTCGCGATCGCGATCACTCTGACGGTAGTATACGCAATTTCAGCTGCTCGCAGCATTAAATAAAGGAATAGGAGATAAAATGGCAAAATATAAGACAGACCCTGGCTTGTTGGATGAACTCGACGCGGAAGTTTCGTACGGTGAAAACCTGCGAAGCAAGACATCGACTTGGATGAAAATGCTAAAGGTAGACGATTACCTCAATGACGAGGGTGATTCGATTACTTTTCGCATTCTACCGGCACAGTTCACCTCTAAGAAGACATGGTTTGTTCGGTACGCCCAGCATTGGGTATCTAGTCGACCAAAGATGTGCGTTACCCACACTAACCCTGAACTTGGCGGTAACCCTGACTTTGAATGTCCTATGTGCCAGGTCTATGAGAAGTACCATGCATCCGGTACTGAGGCACAACAGAACGCTGTTTGGAAGATGGGTAGTGACATTCGTTATTACGTCGCCGTTATTCCAATCTCCAGCTACGTGGCGTCTAACCAACGGCATACCGCTTTTAAAGATTCAGAGAAGGTTCCGCACCGTCTCGACATTCGTAACAACCAATTTCGCGAGATTGTGATGATCAACCGGAACTACATCGCCAAGAAACCAAAGAGCGGCGGTATCATTGATCCGTACAGTGGGTGTGATTTAACCTTCACAAAACTCAAGGCTCGTGGTAAAATCAGCATCGTTAAAGAGGACGCAGCTATGGTCTATGGAGAGACAGAGGCCGAGGCTGAAGCGTTTCTTGACGAGATTTGGCCAATGATCAAAAACTTCGACATGGAAGTACCAGACAACAACACGTTAGACGAGATTGTTGACGACATGGAGGCCCAGATCAGCAAGCTCGGTAACGCACGCCCACCACGTGGTGCCACGTCAATTCCACCTCGAACGCGTGGACGATCCACTGAGGAACATTCCATAGACGATGATGATCTTCCTATGGACGAGCCACCCCGCCGTACGTCGCTGCCACCTGCCAGAGCCGCAGCGCCAGCGCGCCAAGCCGCTCCACCGGCACGACGAGCACCAGAGCCTGAGCCTGTTCACGAGGACGAAGGTCATGGAGCTGACGAGCAGGAGTATACGGAACAGAGTAACCAAGAACCTGAGCCACCACCGGCACCAGTAAGAAGTGCTGCACCGGCCAGAGTTGCTCCGACTGCACCACCTGCCTCCGCACCACGGTCACGTCTGATCCCTGCACGAGTTGCTCCAACCAATGCTGTTCCACCACGAGTTGGTGCCGATGAGGATGGTGAGGATGACGGAGTTGCTCCAGAGCGTCATGACCCAGCCCCAGTGTCCAACGCTCCAGTTGACTCTGAAATCATCGAAGATAACACACCGCCACCAGTTAAGGCTGTTGGCTCTAATCTTCGTCCTGATCTTCAAGCACGTCTCGCGAAATCAATCAGTCGCACAATTGCACCAACCCAAGGTTAATAGATGACAACAGAGAATGATAATGAAACAATTGAGGTAGTTGATCCTATGCCAGGCGAGAAGGTTCCAAAGCTAAAGATGAAGGCGAAGAAGGACACACTGTCTCGCATCATCGGCAAGATCAATAAGTGCAAGCCACGGAACGATAAGGAAGGCACCATCGAGGTGTCACGCAGCAACCAAAATATACTGTCGTCTGCGAAATTCTTCATTCGCACTGGCATCAGATCCTTCGACGACATGACTACTGGTGGAATCCCAGGTGGTCGTATCACCGAGATCTACGGACCTGAGGGGTGCGGTAAAACAGCGCTCTCAATTCGCGCCTGTGTTAAGGGTCAGACCGGTGAGATCTACGAACGACTGCCGGACAAGACCTTTGTAAAGTATGACAAGCCATATGAGGTCTCGGTTGTTTACGTCGACAACGAGCAGAGTCTCGACGAAGGTGATCGTATGGTTGTCGATGGAATTAAGGCTGATTTTGCCGTGGTTCGGTGTGACACCGTCGCCCAACTCTTTAAGACTATTGACCTTGTGCTAACAGAGGTTATGGCAATCGAGGCTGAAACGAAAATTAAGCAATTCGTAATCGTAGTTGTTGACACCATCGCTAGTACCTCATCCACCGAGGAAATGACCTCTGAGTGGGGCAAACAGGATTATAGCCGTCAACCTAAACAACTCCGTGAGGGTTTCCGAATCATGATGCGCGATATCAACCGTGCACAGATGTTCTTCATTGGTATTAACCAAGTATCAGACAACTTCAACTCCACCGTCAAAAAAAGTCCTTATGCATCACAAGTGCCACAGGAGGAGGAGTTCAGCAGCTTTGGTGGTAAAGCGCTCAAGTTCTATAGCAGCCTACGAGTCTTTATGGCGCTCGCTGGGCCGTACAAGACCAGCAAAAAGCAAACTAACCCTGCTGGATTACAATTCGAGTTTTTTGTTAAGAAGAACCGCCAGGGTGTTCCACTCCGTAAGGGTAGAGTGGTCCTATTGTTCAGCGGTGGATTCTCCGACACCTACAGCACACTCGAGCACCTCATGCGCCAGAAGCTCATTACGATGGGTTCCGGTGGTGATTATGTCTTTAAACTCAGCTCCGTTGGACTAACCGGCGGTAACACCTCACTCGATGACATGGAGGATGGCAAGGGCGACGAGCTTGTTTGTCCAAGTAAAGATGAGTGGCCGGCGTTTTTAGAGAAGCACCGTGCAGTGCTAGATAAGTTCTGGGCTGCAACAGTAATTAAAACCCTTGAATCAGACGTACCGATGGATGCGGTGCCAGACGACGAGGACGATATCCTAGAGGATGAGGAACTATAATGCGCATACGTGAAGCAACGACAGAGGAGATCACTCTCCTAGACGGAGTAATATCAACCTACCATGGTGATCTTGTACGGTCTGATGTAAAGGTTAAACTCCTCTTTGTAGGTAGTAAACTCGACGAGAACGGTGATCCTAAAGGACCAGCTCTCAAGATGCACGGAGTAGCGTGCGCAGCGCAGATTAAGGTACAAAAGAACATTGACAAGTATCTTACCGGGTATCATGCCGTGGTTCGTGTAGACATGGACATGTGGGATGATTATAACGAGAACCGTCGCAAAGCGCTATTGGATCATGAACTATCGCACCTTGTGGTGGTAAAGGATCAGAATGGCAACGTGAAAATGGATGAGGAAGGCAACATTAAAATCAAATGCCGACCAGACGATTACACCATCAACGGTTTCTATCACCTGATTCAACGGCATGCCGGTGATGCGATCGAGGCCCTATCGTTGGGCATCACTGCACAAAACGTGCGCCAGGTTGCTCCGAATGCAGCCCAAGCGATATTTAGTGGAACAAGCACAATTGGAACTGGATCAGCTGGGCCACAGGGACGAACCGGACCGGTTGGATCCTCAGGCGCTCCTATTAACGCCGCGGCCACAACTGCCTCATACACTGAGACTGTGGCTACCGCCGGTTCGCCTATGTGGCAAGCGCTTGCCGGTATTCCAACCACACGGGTTTCTGGCACTGCCACGGCGCCAGTTACTCCACGAATTTCGCTCCCATCGACACTGAGCCAACAATAAACTTTCCATTCCCGAGAATCGATGTATTCTCCTGTTACACCAACTGAAAGGATCCAAATGTTAGAAATTAAAACAACAGACGTTCGTCATATTGAATACTACCTCAAACGAAGTAGTTTCTCCGAGGCTGTAGAGGCCACCGGTACCGTAAACGTCGGTACCGATGTTAAACCGAGCGTAGTTCTCGCGAAGGCGCTCGACCTTACTAAGGCCCTTGTTAACCATGGTGTTGACAATATTCGTAGTCTCAAGAAGGAGCAGATTCTCAAAGCGTACGCCGCTCTCAACTCTGCTGAAGGATTAACAGTGGTTGCACCAGCCCCTGTCGCACCAGTGGCACCGCAGGAAGTATCGCAAGACCAGACTGACGTTATTCCACCAGAGATTAGCGATAACACGATCGAAACTATGTCGTTGCCTGAAGGATCAAACAATGCCCATATCCCACGTGGTACCGCGATTCTAACACTGCTTCTCTCTGCCTATCAACTGGCATCATACGATATTGCAAAATATGATAAACGTCCCGAGGCTCAAAATTTGTTGAAAAAGTTAGGAAACTTGTGTTCTGACTACAACCTACTTGCCAACAAAAAACGAAGCTAAGGAATATAATGCCACGAGCACGACGTAAGAAGAGTGAAGGACCGGATAGAGAACATATTTTTCCAGCAACGATCGTCACAGATCTAGTGCTCCAGTGGAAACAGGCCATAGAGGATGGAAGAGACCGCGAGTCTCAATATCTCCTCGAGGATATCATTAAGAAGTCTGAGCAAATGTTTCGCCGATTTGCTCAATACGAAGGTTTTCACCATACGGTTGACCTTGACAGCCTTGTTCATAAAGCCAATAGCATGATGCCAAAGTGGCTGACCTATTGGAAACCTAAAAAAGGTAAGTTATTCTCGTGGCTTGGTAAATGTGCAAAGAACGCGTTTCTTGCCGAGGTTGTAAAGACTAGCCAATACAACAAGCGTTACTTCTCAACCGACGACAGTCTTGAGAAATTCATCGGTACTGAGGACCACGAGGTTCATCGTCGTGAGGTGGCTAAGAACCACATTGAACGCCTCAAACAACTCACCTCTCGTTGGGCAGACGATCAAATCGTAGAGTGCATTCGCTACCACATTATCTCTATCTCAGAGAATCCAGAGATCAACAAACGAATTCTCATGCTCTCCGGATCATATGCCAGTGGACTGTCAATTGACATGTCGAAGTGGTGCTATTACTGGAGCCTAGTGTCTCTGCGTGATGCCATGTACGAAAGAGTCATTCCAGGTTACACTGATCAAGATTTGTTCCGAATGCAACACAGTTACACCTATCTGCCAGACCTGCTTAACATTATTACATGGAAGCAGATGTTGCAGATTGTTGCAGTTATGGGTGGTATGAGAATGAAAGTTCCTACACTAACCCAGATTCAGGAGACTAAGACTCGATATAATATCCAGAGGCGCATGGTGAGATCTGACCTTGACCCGGATAGTGTCGCAGCAATCGCGAAAGAATCCGGTGTTAGCCAATTCACCGCCCAAGAGATTTTTGAGCAGATGTCGCAGATGCTTGACGGCAAGAACGGTGGTGAAGTTCCAATCTTTGATGAGAACGACACCGAGAGCTACGCCAACATTGGTGGTGTTGATCACAACGCCGCCGATCCTACGGATAGCGACAATCTGTAAAATTCTAAACAAAATTGTTTGCGAATGTTTAATTGTTTCAAACAATTTTGTTTACGAATACTCAATAATAGTTTAAACGTTCTTTGGTCCACCAACATAGACGCTATAACGTCTTATCTCTGACTCGCATCAGAGATTCTGTTGAGGCCAAAATATCTGGAGACCAGCCTATGACCGGTTCATTCGTACTCCCAACCAGGGTGCTACTTGCCATAACCACTAACCTATCCCCTGAGGATAAACGCGACCGCCCACCAATTGTCGGTGAGATGATGGGTGAGATTATTGGCATGGCCAATAAGACTGCCCATGGTCGCACCTATAGTTCATGCGTAATGCTCTCCCATGAGGACATTGTCGGCGATTGCATGCACAAGCTTTCACGCGCCATATCGAGTGGTAAGATCCGCAAGATTCCGAACAAGGAGGAGGCCTTCTCCTACATCAAGACGATTTTTAATAACCAGGCACGGAGCATGGTCTCCCGCCATATCAAAACCGCTAAGCGCGGATATGATAAAAACTCAGAGAATGATCCAAATGTGGTAGGAAGATATAACGATGTCTCTATCCACGACGAGGAGAGCGGCGTTCAAATCCGAGACCACAACGCCTCCATACCTGGCTGCGATACCTTTCTCGAAGACAACTCAAAATACTTCTCAGCGACTCAGCAACTTATTCTCAGGGAATTTGCTGAGCCGAGTGAGACCTCATTTCTTCTGGCCTACATGGACGCCGCCGACGCCGGTAGCAAGAAGATTATTATCAAAGACAAACATCGGGCTGAGGCGCTTGGACTTAGCAATAAGGAATTCCGCTGTCTGCTGGATTCTATACGTAACAAAATAACGGAGATTAAGAAAATGGAAGCAGACCGCAACACGCCACTATACAACCAAGCCATTGGACGGCTTGAAGAGAAATTTGGAATTCATATCCCTGGCGCATTACCAACAATCAAAGTTCGTCGACTTCTCACGATCGCAGCGCGTGATCAATACCAAAAATTAGACAAGCCATCATTAGACGATCTTCGTACGGTTGGTGCTCGTCTACCTGAGCTTCGTCCTGACGAACGACTGGCCTGCTTCGCAGTTCTCTACGCTAAGAATGATCGTACCTGCCAAGTCTGTAGTCTTCGTAATAGCTGCATGGTTGAGGCAGCGAATGTTGGACTTGGTAACATCACCATTAGTCAACGTCTCCTTGGTGCCCGACAAACCCGCATCCCAAGTATTATTGTTGGTGATGACAACGATGGTTCACTCGTGACTGGCAAGGATGAAGGTATCTATAGCCATCTCCACCACGTTTGCGACAGATACGAAGCAAACAAAAAAGAGTTTCAATTCAAACACCGCGACGTCGAAGGTAGTCGCAGTGTTATCTTTGCGGTGTCGGTAAAGCCTAAGTTCCGGTTGCAATTTGTTAACCCGAGCGAAAACCTCAAGGGATTGCTTATCGAAGAGAACGGCCTCCATTATCCATCCCATGACGCCAGCACTGAGTCAGTTATCGATATGATTGATCAACACGTAAATGAGGTCTACGAGAATTATATTGAATCACTTGACCTGAGCGAAGCATGAAAAAGAAGAAACAAGGTCCAGCGTTTAAACCGCCAATCGAGATCTCGGCTGGCAATTACCTAGCCTACGACTCCAAGCATAAATTGGTTGAGATTAAAATCATACAGGTATTAGATAACGAATATGTTAAGTATGATGACGGATCGGTGTCTTGGACCGACATGACAAAGTTCCTAGCGACCTACACTCCAATTAAAAAGTTGCCGGCGGTGGTAAGCATCCCACAAATTCAGGAACTCGGTAATTTTCGCGACAAATACTTGACCCACCCGGAAATGCCAAAACCAGTGCCAATCTGGTATACTGTTCCAAATGATGCTCCACAGTTGCCACAGATCTATTGCATCACAAACACGTAAGGAATATAATGCCAGACAAAACAAACGCTCTCATTGAGGCCGGATTCATCCGCGGATTAGATATCGTTCTGCTGATAACACAGGTGATACTAACCATCATTCTCGTAACCGTATCTGTCACGGAACAGGTGTCAGTCAACTGGCGATTTGCCATATTTGGCGTGATGCTATTCCTGATGCTAGTGTGGTCAATCTCGGTTAGCTTCCGAGCAGCGTACTTTGCACTGACAACGCGCGCTATTGCTGAAACAATGCCACAACAGGCAGCCGCCTACGCCGCTGGCATTCTAAAACAAAATATCCCAGGTAAAGCCTAATAGTAGACCGCTGAATTAGACTTCGATAGGTCGTTGTATAGACTTGTTCGAATGTCTCCTGAGTATCTCTGAGCCTTAATCCAAGAGTTGCTTATAGCCTTGTTTCTCTTATCCTCATTGTTATCTCCACCGAGACTCAGATTATAATATCCACTGCTGCACACAAAGGTAAAGCTATACGTAGCGGCGCTTGGCATGTTGTAATACTGGGAATGAGTACTCGACGTTCCGGATTGGCTGTTATTGGCGCTCACGTTCGCACTTAAGAATGGTCCCATTAATTTCACTGACACGCTCTTAATGAAACCAGTACTCTCGACGCCGTAAGCTCCAACGCTAGTTAACATCAGACGGCAAGCAGGAGGCCAGGCAACGATTGGACTCGTGCTAGTAGTGGAGTCAGCTGAGGTTGTTTTACTAGCCTCGTTTGTTCGTTGTTCACCGCTGCTATTGGCATTTGGATTAGAGTTTTTACCGGAAGCAGCGTCAGTGTTCGAAGTAATCGACGCCTGAACAGGAGTGGCGAAACTATGAAGTCTGGCTGCCAAATCCATAATAGCCGACGATCCATATCTATTAGTGTACTCGTCAAAAGCGTGCAGGGTGAATTCAACTGGAATCTCAAGGCTGCTTGTTCCCTGATACGTCCATACTCCATCTGGGTGAATTGGAGATGGCGTCACCTCAAAGTTGTTGTCTCGGCGTAGTTCAATAGTCTCTGGTGAGCACGGAAATAATATTCGGCTGGTATTAGCGGAATTGCTAGACGGTAATCCAGCAGACGATAGGTCGCCACCCAATCGTATCAATTCACCGTAGTATTGATCGCCACTTCGACCGTAGAGCTGGTCGTTTTGAATCTTTGGATTAAAGTAGGTATATGATGTTGCCACTAGGATATCCTTAGTGCCTGTACAGGTCTAGGATTTTAGACTCTAGATCTTTCAGCAGGCCGTCATGCATTTGTGAATCTAGGTCGGTTAGTTCATTAAATTTGATGGTGTCTACTCCGCCAGCGTTCTTTTCTACGCTTAGAGTACCATAGGCCTTTTCAATTTCAACCGCTGTTCCACCTTCCTCAAAGGACACGTTCCATTCAGCGGTAACACCGCCTTCAACGTAATCCTCTCCGGAGGAGAACGCGAGGTTGAATGATTGCAATTTTTCCATGAGAAGCGCCTCAGCTAGTCGTCTGGCTGGGCTAATAGGCCTAGAGGATTCAGCGACCACGGCTCCATCGGCCGAGGCGCTGTGAATTAACGCCTGGTACTTCTCATCGAAAACATTCTCGAAACCTTGCTGCTCAAACGCTCCCTTATCAGAAAACTCCCGATTGTCAAACCAATCGTTAAACTCTTGGATGCTCGTAACACCACGCAGGTCAGCGATATCATTTTCAAACACGCCGAATAGAGGCTCTAACCCACCGGACGCGTTGGCAATTTCCTGCAAGGTGTCCTCGTCCAGTTCCATCCGTAATTCGCCGGCAACGTCATAATCCTCAGATAGGATCTTGAAACTTAATGCTGCCCAACCATCCTTAGAATCACCGACGCGCGTGATATCGCTAGTGAAACCTAGCACCTGGAAAGGAATTCCGCCTATTGAGAACGACACCGGCATGCGCAATCTTCTTGTCATGGTATAACTATTGCGGAACGATAGTTAACATATGGCACGCGCTACAACCGTTGAAGATTTAGCTAAAAGTCTTGGAGATATTAAGAAATCCATCTCCGCGACGTCTGACTACTCCTCTAGCATTGATAAGTCATTTGCTGAATCCCGTAAGAATGCCGAGGGCTTTAGACAGAGTATAGACGGTGTAAAGGAATTGTCTAAGAATTTACGCAAGAACCTAGGACCAATAGGATCCTTGTTTAAGGTTGATACGTCTGGTCTCGAGGCCGTGCAGGAGAGCTATAAATCTCTAAGCGAGGAGCGGTCCGCCATCTCACGTCAAATGCTGGAATATAGCACCGAGATTAATCGTCTTCGTGCTCGTGGTGCGTCTATTACAGACAGGGAGGAGCGAACCCTTCAGAATATGACGCACGAGATGTACATGCTGAAGGATGACCTTAAGACGGTTGTCTCGGAGCAGGCAAAGCTCGAACCGTCGATGAAGGCCTACGGTAAAGCATGGAGCGAGGTAACGGAGCTTGGCGATGAATTGCGCGCCTCGATGGTCGCACTAGCGGCTTTTACCGGTGTTTCCATGATCGCCAGACGGTTTGATGATGTTAGTAAAGCTGTATCTCAGAGCAACTTAGGCATACAGAACCAGCTTAAATTATACGCGGATGTCAATCAGGCGCAACTTGCATCCGGAGTATCACTAGACTCCATAATCGCCGCTCAGACCGCCATCGTGTCTCTCGGGTTAGAAAATCTAGGAAACAACAAGGATAATGTCAAGGTTGTTGGCATGCTGCAGGACAGCCTAGGCGTATCTGTGGATGAGTCTGCCCACCTTCTCGCCATTAGCCGAACCACGAGCGACAGCTTCTCTAAGATGGCTGACACGATATCCTACATGAGCCAACAGACCGGTGTCACTGCTAATAATATAGCAAAGATGTCCGTGGATATTACTCGCCAGGCCGGTAGCATCGGTAAAGTTGGATTCGATCTTTCAAACCTAACCGCAGCTGGAAGTTTAATTCAGGGCATCACCAACCGATTTGGAGGCGCCGGCGACGAGTTTAGCAAGTACTATTCCGCGATTACCTCGGCTAGGAACCTAACACCGGGTGCATTTGCGGGTACCGGTGCCGGTGCGTATGGCCAAGTCACTGATCCTAAGCTACTTCTCCAAGGACACGTTAAGAGCCTAGAGGCGGCGTCATCGATGGCTGATATTCCAGGCATGGGAGAACAGATTGAGAAACTGTTTGGAGTTAGCCAATTAGAGGCTAGCCTCTTTAAAAACAATAAAGATTTTAAGGCCGAGATGATGTCGACGATCGACACCTACGATGAAACCATCGCCAAACAGAGACAAGTTAACTCCCTAACTGCCGGTTGGAACGAGCAGAACAAGAGCCTAGTTAAGTCATACGACACCATCAGGAGCACCATGTCGGGACTCCTGGCATCAGCATTAACTCCAATGGCCTCTGGGTTAGCGGTTGTTGCTGGTTGGTTGGCCAAGGTAACGACTGGGATGCAGGAGTTCTTCTCGGAGAACCAGAAAGCGGTTAAGATTGTTGGTTACGCTATTATGGCCGTCGCTGTACCCGCCCTAGCATACGCTACAATACAGGCAGCAGAGTTCGCGGCCGCGCTAATGGTGCTTGCTCGTGGCTTTAAGATTAACGCCATGCAAACAGCCGCGAAGTCTAATGGTGGAGGTTTGCTGGACGCTGTTGCTGGTGGTGGTATTAGCAAGATGTTAGAGGGTCAATGGAAGATTTCATTTAAAGGATTACTGTCAGCCATCAAAGGAGTCGCGAATGTCGCCACACTTGGCCTATTCACCGGTGGTTTGAAGGGTATGATTGAGATGCTGTCTAAGGCAGGTCCATTACTATTCGGAGGAGCAAAAGCATTACTAAAGTTTATTGGACCAGTTGGCCTGATAATCTCCGCCATAGGTGCCGTGATGGATATGTTTGACGACACTAAGACTAGAGCAGACGTTCTTGTTGGAGTGCTAAACAGCCTATCATTCGGTCTTCTTGGACTCGCTCTCAAGGCTGATTGGGTTAGAGACTCGTTGAAATTCTTATCGACGGTGCTCGTTAATACCCTCGACAACATCACGTCCGGCATGCTTAAAATAGTCTCCACGCTATCCGGGTTCTTCGGTCTTAAGGGTATATCATCCTGGGCAAAAAACCTGTCTAAGACGATGTCTGAAAATTTTAGCACAGCTAATGACGAGATTTCAAAGTCAATCGACAAGCTAGCTGACATTGAGGCAGACAAAAAGAAAACCAAACCGGAGGATAAATCTAACTTCTCCGACATGTGGAGCAGCACGACATTAGCCGATTTCGACAAATTTAATGCAAATTCAATTAAGAATGACCTGGTTGTTTCATCCAAGTCACGGCCTCTACAGACTACTGAGCAGCAATTCCTCTACGATCCAACCGCTACTCGTCAGATTGCCAAGCAGGAGGAGATTTCAAAGAACATTGTTGAGTTAACCTCTGTTATCAAGAAGACGAGTGGCGTTGACGTTGAGACCCAGCAGAAGATCAGCGATCAGGAACGTGACAACCGGATGTTTGATATGATCATGTTTGCTGAATTTAATAGTCCTGGATTAACACCGAACATGGCCAGATTATGAGATTTGATGACAGACGAGAGTGGACATACGACAGCGACATCTTTCACAGGGGTGACGTGCAGCAGGCGCTCCTCTTTAACGCCGAGTACGTAAAGCGTTGCGGTCCTAACCCAATCCCAAAGGTGTTCGAGGTTGCACGGGATGACGCTAACACTGACCATCTGTGGCATTCGCAGATATCAGATGTCACCCAATTCTCCAGGGAGGTTCAGATACCCTGCATCTTTATGCAGGATAAAACCCAGTACGTCGTTGAAAAGAATGTCCTGGTGAACACTCAGAGAGCGAAGGTGTGGTACTCGCACCTCCATCTCAAGGAATTTGATTACTTCCCAAGCCGCGGTGATCAGATCTTCTGGGGCGGCTACCGGTGGATGATGCTTGAGGTTGCTATTGAACCACAGGCCTATTGGGCACAGACCAGCATCTGGACGAACCTCTACGTTAATCTCGTAATTAGTCCGATGGGCGATTGGCGACCAACAAAGGATCAGGAAAAGCTATCGCCAGCAGAAAAATCAACCACCAAGCAGGCCAGAGTACCCAAGAAGAAGGTAATCTCAAACCTCGTGTAACCATTATGAAAAAGATTCAAGAAGCGCCAATCCCTGATTTTGACACATCCGGAGATTTTAAACAGTGGAAAGATCTACCAGGCGAAGATTTGAGCACCTACCATCATCGTGGGCTTAAGAAGATGATGGCAAAGTCTGAACCTGCACTAAAAGCCAGGTTAAAATCTGAGATCACAAAGCTGCAGGATAGACTTGGAATTTCAGCCTCGATGCTAAACGGCGTCAACGGTAAGATTACGGTTAACGACGACGGTTCTATATCCGTCGAAGGTTCAGTTAACTGGATGCATAAGAATATTAAAGGAAGATTACCGGTGCGCTTCCGCGAGGTAACCGGCGATTTCTACTGCAACGGCAACCAACTTACCAACCTCACAGGCGCACCAACCACTGTAGGCGGCAGTTTCTACTGCAACTACAACCAACTTACCAGCCTCGCAGGCGCACCAACCCGCGTAGGTGGCGCTTTCAACTGCCACTACAACCAACTTACTAGCCTCACGGGCGCACCAACCAGCATAGGTGGCAATTTCGACTGCGACGGCAACCCGGTTCCGAAGGAGGAGTTGCTGGCCGGTTGGCACGCTACCAACGCCAGTCGGTCGGTGGTAGACGAATCCATGAAATTAGTGAACTCGTTGATTGGGTAGTTAATCTAACACTAAAGGAGCATATCTTGAACATCTTTGTAAACGACCAACAAGTAATACCAGAAACAGAGGCGCAAATCTTCGGTTTCATCCAATCATCCCCAGTTGAGGCAGTTATCACGCTTCAGAATGATGGAGTAAACACTGCCAACTACCGCTTTCAAGAGTTCAATGGTACGGCCTGGGCAGATCTCGATGATCTCGGAACAGACCTACATAACACGCTCTCCTCTGGCCAGGTTAAATTAGTTAAAGTCATATCAACCTATCCTAAGGTTCGTATGGTTGCTAATGCCTCCGGTGGATCAGTTATTGGATTTGCAGTTACTCGTTGGTTTAACCGTGTTGATGGTGCGGATCTTCCAATCTTGGCCCTATAATGAACAATAAGCTCCATGCCGAGGCGAAATGCCTCATGCTTCAAACGCTCGGCGAGAGTTATCTTGATAGGGATATGCTCGACAGCTTCGGTAGCAGCCTGAGTAGTTCAGATCAGAAAACAGCGTGGCATCTCCTGTCGCCGTTCATCGGTGGTGACTCAGCTGATCTCGATAGCGAATTCAGCCGGTTCACATCCTCAAGGGAATACACCGATAAGATTAAGCCAAAACCAGCACTCGTTGCCGCCGCTGGTGACGTACTTGAGCTTCTCAAATACCGTGCATCCCGCGTATCTCGGTCAAAGATGGCTGAGTCGCAGGAATTATTTACGGCTGAGGTACCGGTAAAGGTCTATGGAACAGAGGAAGATATCTTCGATTCTACGGCTACGGTTAAATTCGCAGTCAATGTTGACTGGAGCAAACGAGGTATTGACAATGTGTGGGTATCGATCTTCTCAATTAGTCCGTTCAATATTGGCGATCGCCGTATTAACATTGATCCTGACCATCTTCAAATGAACGTGGTTCACGGACGTGGACATTACACCGTGCAAGAGATTGAACTATACCTAGCCAACGGCGAAGTAGATTACACAAAATCCTCGATCGAAGTGCTCGGAGACGAAAAGGAATAGCATGAACATTTCATTTAAAATTGAGCCTAACCGCGGTAGATACCGATCATTCGCTAAAGAATTGACCACGGTGAAGGTCGACGGATCGAATGTAGGAACTATTAGCCAAGAGGACCCGGTTGGAGATGGTACTCCAGCAAAATACAAGATTAGGTTAAAACTGAAAGACGGCGATCCTTTTAGGTGGGCGACAGTTAAACACCGATTCGATAACGCAGAGGATGCCCGCCAATGGGCTAAGGATAACCTAGAAAAATTTCAGGACAAGCTGCACGTTAGTCTTGACGAATCGGACAACGGTATGAACACTTCATTTAAACTCGGCGACCTGACAATTTCGGTTACGTACGATAGGTATCAACACGAACAGCACTTTATCTTTTCGCATGAAGGTGAGCAGGTTGGTGGTCTAGTGTTGGAAGGAGTCGATGAGAACGCTATATTTAGTGAACTTAGCCAAATCAAGTCTATCGCCGATTTAAGAGGGATGTGCCAACGCCGCCACCTCGACGTCGATTTATCCGAGATCTTTGACCCAGAGACGGAATTCTACAAAAAGCTTATGTCAAACACCGCAGAAAAAGCCGTGATGGCTGAAACAACCGACGACCTAGCCTCGATCCTGGTTCAACACCTCCTCAGCGAGGAAGACGAAGATTCAGATGTTGGTGACCAAGTGGTTGTCGCTGATAATGGCAAAAGTTACATCGGTGTTGTCGCTGGACGTAACCCGGATGGCAGCCTTAAGATTAGCTTTGGTGCACAAAAACCTTCTACACAGCGTCCATATAAGAAGGACGAGGTTCGTCGCACAAAGAAACTTGACCCAACAAAGCCACCACAAGCGTAATAGCTGTGCCAGTATGAAAACTGTGATTCCACCAAAATACCTTAAGCTTATCGAAGGTATAATCACCTACCATGACGATGGCACGGTTTCAGTTGATGGAGATGTTAATTTCTACAAACTTGCGCTAACCGCCCTACCGGTGCGCTTCCGCGAGGTTACCGGCAATTTCGACTGCGCTGGCAACCAACTTACCAGCCTCGCAGGCGTACCCACCAGCGTAGGCGGCAATTTCTACTGCCACTACAACCAACTTACCAGCCTCACGGGCGCACCAACCCACGTAGGTGGCGCTTTCAACTGCCACTACAACCAACTTACCAGCCTCACAGGCGCACCAACCCACGTAGGTGGCGATTTCTACGGCCACAGCAACAAACTTACTAGCCTCACAGGCGGACCCACCAGCGTAGGCGGCAATTTCGACTGCGGCGACAACCGGCTCACTAGCCTCACAGGCGGACCCACCAGCGTAGGTGGCAGTTTCGGCTGCACCGGCAATAGGCTTACTAGCCTCACAGGCGGACCGCGTACTGTAGGCGGCGATTTTAGCTGCACCGGCAATAGGCTTACTAGCCTCGAAGGCGGACCCATCAGCGTAGGTGGCGATTTCTACTGCGGCGACAACCCGGTTGCAAAAGAAAAGCTATTGGCCAGTTGGCACACGACGACTGCGGTTGATTCATTGCTAGACGAATCTGAGCTAATCGTGCGCAGGTTAATAGGATAATATGGATTTCACCGGCAAATTCTTCGGCAACTCCAAACTGGAGCGTAAAGCTAATCAGTTCTGGTCCAATGCGAAGAAATTACCAGAAGTAGAACGCATGTCATCCGCAGTTGATATCCATGGAGTCCTCTGCATCTTTCGCTCCGATGTTTCGCAGGAGGAGATTGCGCTCCGGTTCTTCGAGACCTACAACAAACAATTTGAACTTGACCATGCTTGGACAAAGATGCTTGTACCTGCCTCAAAGGAGCTACCAGCCATAGTCGACGTGTACCGCGCCCGTAACACAGGTTATGAGCCAAAGAATATCCCAAAGCATTTCTCGCCGGTTGACTCACTCGAGGTTATTCATACACTCAATTACTTTATCGCCAATAGCATCTCATGGGCCAATTTCTCTATCACAGACCTGCCGAAGTATGCACCTCTCGTACCGTGGTTTGAAGGCAAGTCAAAATATAGTCTCCTACCGTTAATAGGCGCCTACGGTTCAAGCGAGCGCCTATTCTCAAAATACGCCGCAGAATACACCTTCGGTAAGTCATCTCCAACCTGTCACTCAGCGGTTAATGAAAAATTAGGATCGTTGGTGAAGGAATTGGTTCTGTCCCTATGACAACTGATCAAAAATGGGTAGTATGGGATGTTAACAATAATTGTCCAATCTCAGAGGCTCTCCCAAAGGATAAGGCCGAGGCTAAGGCTGAGTCAATTCGTAAGCAGCTCAATGAGAGCGTCTCAGCCTCTACCGCGATTACGGTAAAGCAATATATTGTTGGTTAATTACCAACGTCCATCAGGGCAGGTTTGATTTTTAAGTTTGGTCTTTAACATGATAAGGCAGTAGCAAATCTTACACCTTATCCGCATGTCACAGATATGCTCGCAGCTTTTGCACACTTTCATGCGCCGATCATGCTCCTCCCGATCAACGGTAGGCCAACCTAGTCTAGCCCAGTCAATCATCGCATTGTTAAATTGGGCGATGATTTCGATAATTTTCATATAGGTTAAGTACGGCGAGATTTTTCAATAATCTCCATGCCCTTCTCCATGAGGCGAGCACGCTGCTCCCTTGTCCACTTATTGCCAATCTTGCGAACTCTTTGGCAAACCTCATGGTTTGATATGGCGGATAGCTTCTTTCTCATTTTCCATGCACCTTTGTGATGTAGTGGTGGTACGCCTCCTCTACCGGCATAAATACGGTTAGATCGGACATAATATCCCTATTCCTATACCAGGTCGCAAAACCGAGTACTATCTGTCGGTTCAGCTCCTCCCTATGCTCAAGTTCTAGTTGAATTCGTGTTGAGATGAGATCCACTATTTTTGCCGGATAGGATCCACGAAATATGGTCTTGTCTAGGTCGTTGGCAACCAGGTCTGATATTTCTTTAATTGTGCTCATCGTTTCACCACCGCATCTTTGAACCATTTTGGAAACATCCAGTTCTGCTTTTCATATAGTCGACCAAAATCACTATCGAGGATGTAGGTGATACCCCAATCATCCATGCTACGAACCACGCGACCAGAGCTCTGGACAATCATCATCACCGCCTTCATTTGGTACCAATCAGGGTCTATATCCATGCGAGCCTTAACCTGACGATCGCCGATGTATGGGTACGCAACCTTAGCGATAATCTGCCAGCGTGCTAAATCATCCTTAAAATCAAATCCTTCGGTCACACTCGGGGAGATGAATATCGACCCATCAGTCGCGGCGAACGTTTGCATCGCCGCCTCACGTTCATCAGCCTTCTTTGGAAAGATAATCTCGCGCCCAAGATCCTGCAGTTCACGGCATATGCGCTGGCCAATGTCGTATGATACGCAGTGAATTAACCCGCGCTCCTTGTGACTGGCGGCAATCTTCTTCGCTGCACGGATTAACACAGGGATCGTTTGATCGCGGTCCCTCTTGCTCATACTACCCATCGGCTTAAAATAGATTGGACGGTTCTCGATAGGGAAATCGCTACCAAGCGCGCCCCATGCTACATCGTCCGGATTCAGTCCAAGACTCTTGCAGAATGTATGCTTATCACCAGGGTACGCTGAGAGATATACGCGTATGTCACTACCGCCAAATAGGTCCATAAAGTAGTTGCTGGCAACAATTGGTTTAAGACGATAGGAACTAATTCTATCGTTGTCGTCCCGCTCCTCCCAAAAAACCCAGTTCTTAATGTCGTCACTAACGTATTCGAGTGTCCTGTTTATGGAGCAGACCATCCCATCAATCCAGCGTAGGTCGCTATTTTGGTCGTCTGACGCATCCGTGAGATCGGTGAGAACATTGAAGTGCTCAGATAACACACCACGGTATACCACGAGCCATTCAAGATAACCTTTTAAATCTCTGAGTACTGGGAGCGAATCGCCAGTCCATCGCTTACAATCCTCCTCAGAGACCGAAATCTCAATGAATCGCATAATCTCGTTCTCAATACCATGACACTCATCAGCAATCAGCACCTGTCTATCAGCAAGTTTACCGGCATACTTGCGCTCATTCAGATAATAGCTGTAGTTGGTGATACCAATCTCCGCGTTTACAAACTCGTCCTTCTTCATCGTGTATGGGCATGTGCCACTCTTCTTACACGAGCACCCGTCCTTCTTACGCGCCGCGACTCCGCAGGTACCGTGGAATTGGCAGGTGTACTCATCGGCACCCTTGAGCAACACCGTGTGACAACCATTCTGATATAGCGGGTTATCCTTCTCGAGTTGATCCTGGAGTAGTTTCTGGGTTACAAGGTAATAGGCACCGCGTCCAACTGTGTTTGAGCTACTCTCAAAGGATTGCGAATACCATCTGGCTGTCGTAAGCCCAATTGCGCTCTTACCTGAGCCGGTCGGTGCTGGAATAACGATGTCCTTATACCCCTCCGAGATCTTCTTCTGGATAAAGTCCAGCGCCTTAAGCTGGCGTGGTCGAGGTACATCTAAGACGAAATAGTCAGCAATATTCACGTCTGAAGAACCCAACCGCTTTCCACCGTATCAATATCGTGTATTTTACTCCTTAACCAAGGAGTTCCAAGCGTGGCTTGGGCATCCGCAAAGAGTAATTAATCTATGAAATCGCCTCAAAAAAGCAAAGACCTGATCAACTTCCTATTTGGCACAAGCCAACAAGAATCACTCGAGGAAGCACAGGGTGAAGATATGGTGAAGATTTTTGAGGATATCGACGTTCTCGAGTTTTACGAAAACCATGTTGACGACTTATTTAAAGCTCTCAAATCCGTCGGAGTCGTCCTCAAGAAGGAGGATATCGAAGTCACTCCAACTGGCCTGAAGGTCTGTGATAGAAACATCACAAAGCTCCTCAATGATCCTGAGAAGTTCGGTAAGATTCTCGAGCTTGGATATGTTCCTGTGCACTCCGTAGTTGACACGGAAGATAATTACCTCTTTATCTGCAATACTGAGAAGGATTTGGACGAGAAAGAATCGAAGGCAGCTGACATTGATCGCGCCCTAAACGTCACCGATGAGGAGTACAAGAAACTCCGCAAGAGCAAAAACGTTGATGTCGATATCGAGAAACTCGTCGATCAGATGATCAAGGATGAGGGTAAATAAGATGAGCCGCTCCTACGAGGATCTCGCCTATATCTCCCAGCGCCGATACGATTGTCGCCTATTAGAGGCATACCGCGGCACGGACATTGTCTCCTGGCACGGTATGATTGAACGCCAACTCGTTGGGATGCTTCAAGACGCTGAGGCTGGCGGTAACTCACCAAACGCTGACAAACTCCGTGAATTTCTTAAAACGTGGCGCGACAATCCAATCTCTGGTAGTATCAACGTCGAGGATCTTGACACGCTTCTAGCCGCTACGTCCCAGCTCGCTGTTGATAACTGGAAGTTGAGCACATACTTTATCGGTCTACGTGATAACCTACGTAAGATCATCGCAAGTGAAGAGGAAATGCCACGCGGTGATAACATTATGGATGAGCCGTCGGTTCGTAGAGGTATCAATAAGGCACCAACGACACCGTTTAATGCGCAGAAAGACGCGCCTCCAGAGCCGGCCGTGCCAGAGACTCCGGCGCCGGGCACTGAACCGGTTATTTAATAGCTTTCCAACGGGCACCGGCGGTGTATTCTACCACCATGACACCCGTAAACTCCGACGTCGTCCAATCTCTTAAAGATCAGCTCCTCCAATGGGATCACGAGTATTACACTCTTAGCTATCCCACCGTCACAGACGCTGAATACGATCGCGTAAAGAAGGAGTACATCTCCTTGACCGGTGACACCGCTGTCCGTGGTCGTGCTGATTCAGGCAAGAAACAGAGGCACAAGGTTCCAATGCTCAGCCTGTCGAACGTTTTCTCCGAGGCTGAAATCCACCAATTTTTTAGCAAATATGACCTCGAGAACGAGGAATGGACGGCGGAGTACAAGGTTGACGGTCTTAGCCTCAGTCTCATCTATGAACATGGCAAGCTGACAAAGGCGATTACCCGTGGCGACGGTGTTACGGGTGACGACGTTACCGCCAACGCCATGAATTTTGTTCCAAGGATAGTCGAGGAATTAGCCGAAGATTCTTATGCTGAGATTCGTGGTGAGGTTATTATCCCACGTTCCACCTTTAAGAAGCTAAATGAAACTCTCGTTGAATCCGGTGAAGAGCCGTTTGCCAACGCTCGTAATGCCGCCTCCGGTAGCCTCAAGTTGAAGGATGCTAGCGAGTCCAAGAAACGTGGATTACAGTTCATCTCCTACCGATTTATCGTTGACGACTACGCTGACCTACTGACACATGGCGACGAGATTAGTGCCTTGAAGGCCTACGGTTTCACCACTGTTGACACAGGATCAATTGAATCACTGATCGCTAATAGAGACAGTATCGACTACGATACTGATGGTCTGGTGATTAAGATTAAATTTCTTGAGGACCAACAAAAAGCTGGTGATGCCAACGGTTATCCAAAGTGGGCATGTGCCTATAAACTCCCACAGCCAAGAGTTACCACCATACTTCTTGACATCGTGCTCACCGTTGGTCGTACCGGCCAGATTACTCCTAATGCAGTGCTCAAGCCGGTACAGTTGGATGGTAGCCGCGTTAAGGCCGCGAGTCTTTGCAACCAAGATGAGATCGACCGACTTGGAATCGACATCGGCGATACAGTCATCATTGAGAAGGCCTGTGCTATTATTCCAAAAATCGTTGGAAGAGTGAATACTGCGGGTGTGTCTGAGGTTCTGTAGTCCATGAAAATTCTCGTCATTCCGGACATCCACCACAAGTGGAGGTTGGCGGAGCGTATTATTGCCCACGAACGCGGCAATTATGATAAAATCGTATTTTTAGGCGATTACTTCGACGATTTTGGCGATAATGCCAAAATATCTGGCGAGACCGCCGATTGGCTAAAGACGTCTATCGAGGTTGAGAATCGGATTCATCTGCTCGGCAACCATGATATGCCGTATGCCTTTTCGCATAACCAACATGTCAGTTGCTCTGGCTTTACCCACGAGAAATGTCGCGAGATTAACAGTCGTCTTAACCACATGGACTGGGCAAAACTAAGTCTAGCCTACTTCAAAGACGGGGTAATGTATTCGCACGCAGGATTTAGTCGCCGGCTATTCGAGCACCCAGTAAACGGCATGGAATCATCCTCCGTCCTAGAGATTCTCGAGCGGGCGATTAACTGCGCACGAGGTGGCATCTACACCTGCTACCTAGGCGTTGGCATGAGCCGTGGTGGTAGCCAGATGCAAGGCGGTGTTACGTGGGCCCATTGGTATTCTGACATAGATCCAATCAATGATTGGTCGATGGTTGTTGGACATACAACGGTAGGTCAACCAACCTACAAATGGATGCCAAACCGCCGCAAAGCCAAGAGATACTGTCTTAACATAGACACGCAGCTAAAGTATTATGCAATCATCGAGGATGGAGTTGCCCACTGCAAGCAAACACCAACCGAATTACTCAAGGAATAGATAGTATATGCGCGCATCAGACAAAGAAATATTGTACGAAATTGAACAGCTTGGAGACGTTCTCACCGACTACGAAGGTGATGACGATACCACCGGCAAGATTAAAGCCCAGATTGAGGTCCTTAAGGATCGGCTCGATGAGGAAACGATCGTCGACCAATTCACTGACGAGGAGATTCAAGACGCCGCTATTGCCGCCTATGAATGGATCATCGACTCAAACAACACTCCACCGTCCGAGACCTACTGATGAAACCAGAGGTAGCGCTAGTGGTTTTTGCGTCTATTGGGGTTATAGGAGGAATTGTTTGCTATTTGAAATTGTCATCTCCTCTGGCCAATATCACGGAGTTAAAACCTAAACATCCAGACCTACGAAAGGGTTGAATATGAATGGTAAAGGTAGTTCACCGCGTAATCTCGGCAGCAAGTTTCACGAGAATTACTCTAAGATCAAGTGGAGTGGCGTAGGCGAGGCTCCAAAAGTGGGTAGAGCGGTGAAGATTTTTAAATCCAGTGGTAAGAGAGTGTTCTCCGTCAGTGATAAAAATTAGCGAGACACCAACCAAAATCATCCTAGACGGTGATTTGAAGGTTATTAAGGAACTCCAGGACCGTACCAAATATCGGCCAAACGGCTACCACATGGCCGATACATACCAGCTATACCGCAAGAGTGGTGGACAACGTGGCTGGGATGGTTATCGCCGAATCATCGACACTAAGACACGACCGTTCGCAGCACGCGGACACCTAGGAAGAGTCCAGGATGAACTTGCTCTCATGGGTGTAGAAACTAACATGACGGCGGTTCTACGCTCACCATTTGAATTTATATCAATTGAGGATATACCTGATGACCTACTCGACGTGCCGCTAGACGAGAATCAGTGGGCCCTACAGAAGCGGTGCATCCACGCCCTACTTCAACGATCAATTGGCCGTGTTAAAGTCACCGTCTCTGGCGGTAAAACTGCCCTATTCTGCGCCATCGCATCCTACGTTAAGCGGTCTATCCCTGAGGCACGATTCTTATATCTTACGCCAAACGAGCGTCTCGTTACCCAAGTATACGCCGAGAGCAAGAAGTTTCTAAAGGGATGGGACATTGGCAAGTTTGGAGGTGGTGGACAGAATTTTGCCGCAGAGGATATGATTGTTGCTACGGCCGCGATTCTTGGACGGAGGCACGCTAAACTCACCGCTGACAAGTGGTATAAATCATTTCATTGCCTACTGGTTGATGAGTTTCAATATGCCGCCGGTAACACCTACCAACAGGTGCTCTATTCGTGTTCAGCCCTGTTCAGGTATGGTGCGAGTGACACACTTAAACTAGACGATCCAGACAAGAATAACGCATTGCAGGGTCTACTAGGTGACGTGGTTGAGGGTGTTGAATTTCATGAGGTGCAGGCATTTGACCGCGTTGCAACTCCAACATTCTATATCGTTGAAGAACCGGCATGGAAGAATATCCATAGCCACCTTGAACATACCGTATCGCCAAACAGCGAGGCCTGGTTTATCGCCAATGGTGAGTGGTACAAGGGAATGTATCTTGGACCGTGCTGGGAGCTCAATGAGGACGGTGACCCAGTGAAGGACCGCCGTGGTAATCCGGTGCAAATAACCGGCCTGCATGAGATTGAGGTAGACGGTGAGAAATACCACATTGAGAGCCAGTGGTGTCTACTCAGCCGTAAGTATGACGTCGGTGTTATTCGCAATAAGCTACGCAACAATCGCATCGCCCTATGGGCCAAACATTTCTCAGACCAGGGTAAGCAAACCCTGATTGTTGCGACACGGACTCTCCACGTGATGGTGCTACAGGCTGCATTGGAACGAGCGATTGGCCCTGATCTTGTGCGAGTTCTCTATGGCACCCACAACTCTAAAGAACGTGACGAGGCGTTTGAGTGGTTTAAGGCCACGCCTGGCGCAGTTCTAATTTCACCGCTCGTAAAGGTCGGTGTCAGTATTAACGAGATTCGTGCTATGATCGTAGCCGATACTGTAGGCGACTGGGAGTTTGCTAATCAACTTGTTGGCCGAGCAATTCGTCGTAAGAATGTTGGTGAGAATACCTGCGAGATTGTGTGGTTCCTAGATAATACTCACCCAGGGTGGACAAAGAGCACCGGCCACGTTATAAAGCAACTTTCAACCATCAAGGGCTATATTGTCCGCCGCGGAGTAAACACGCCGGCGGATATCGAAAAAGAGACCATGGGAGAGGCTCTCGGATTCTTGGACCTAAACCCACAACCAGGAGACCTAAGTTGACACGCATTCATCTCATCGGATTATTTCATACATGCACCACGAAGAAGTGGAGTAGTTGCGCATTTACGCAGAAGGTGCTACGTTTCCCCAAGATGATGCACACCATTAAGGATCAGTACCATATCATTGAGTATGGTAATGGACAGACTGACTCGGAGGCCGATGAGTTTGTGCCAATTATGACACAGGACGAGTTGCTGACGATGCTATCTCGCAAGAAGGATAGCGATTTCTACGGGCAGGATGCTACCATCGGATCCGACCAATGGCGTACGTTTGACGGTAAGCTCATTAATGAGATGGCCAAACGAATCCAACCTGGTGATATCGTCGCCCATCCATTCGGTCTACCGCACAGTAACCTGCAAAATCTATTTCCAAACGCCTACCACGTTGAGACCGGCATCGGTTATCCAAACTCCGGTCTGCGCTTTCGTATCTTTGAGAGCTTCGCCTGGTTACACTACCATAAGGGTCGTGCGAATAATGGCGCGAGTGAAGGCGGCGGTAACTACGAATGGGTTATTCCAAACTACTTCGACAAAGACGATTGGCCATACAATCCAAACCCAACTAAGGACTACATCCTGTACTTTGGCCGAATTACTCCTGAGAAGGGATTAGGCACGGTAGCTGAGATAGCTAAGCGAATCGATACTCCGATCAAGATTGTTGGACAGGGTAACCCAGACCAATGGATCGAGCTCTCCGGCGGCAAATTGCAATATCATCCTCCAATCAATGGTCGTGACCGATGGAACATGGTTAGTAACGCGCTATGCTGCCTCATGCCAACCGAGTACATTGAACCATTTGGTGGATCTGGAGTTGAGGCAATGATGACCGGTGTACCACTGATCGCATCAGATCACGGAGCATTTACCGAGACTGTGGCACCTGGAGTTACTGGGTACCGATGTAAGACGCTCGGTGATTGGATCTATGCGACGGAGTGCATCAAAAACCTGGATCGTAAATCGATATCAGATTATTCCCACGAGAAATATACCCTAGAGGTCTGTGCTGAGAAATACCACGCCGCATTTAAGATGATCACTGGTCTAAGCGGTGAAGGTTGGTATTCTTCGGACCATCATTATATGAACCTGCAAGTCAATGGAGCAACCTATGAAGCTTAAATTCTGGTATGAGCACCTCGGTGAGAACAAGATCTCGATTCATATTCAAACACCGGACGACAGAATTCATCCAATGTTTACTAGCGACGTTGACACCTGCAGGGCTGAGATAGCCGAGATGAAGAGCTCCATGTCTAACGCGATAGCCAATCTTCAGGCTGGAATTGAATGGTTGAAGGAAAAGCCAGCGTCATTGACAACACCGCCAATACCTGTTAAGAATCCGGTTAAATTGAAGACTGTTAGTTCAGTAACCGCGAATTCTTCCAAGAGCAAGAAAAACCAGAAATCAGCGGGTTCACCGATGTGGCAAGCGCTAGCTGGCATGCCAACCGCCAAGAGCAAGAAAACTCCTAAGAGAAAATCAATGTATCCGTGGATGGAGGGATAATATGTCACATACACCGTATCTTAAAAAGCAATACGTAACTCAGCAGGTTAAGGCCATGTCGCACGGAGTTTTTCGTGCAAAGTTAAAGATGGGACGATGGTATCTTGTTTTCCCAAGTAGCGGAACGTCAATCGTTACAAACAGGGATCCATTGGAATTCCTGGTTGATTCATGGCTTACATGTATTAACGCCTATCTCATGGCCAAGGAGATCGATGGTAAACTCAACATGGAGCCATATTTTATATCTAGCCGGCAAGAAGGTGCACCAAACATCTCACCAACCTTTGATACTCCTGATGGACTATTCGAGTGGTGGTATGAGAACAGGGATCACAAGATATTATGGAAGGTCCTAACCAGCCTCTATGACCCATCGCGGAAGATTGGCGAGCTTGCTAGCCCATCTGTGGCTGATCGATGGGTTCATAAACCCGTGGTTCATGAACCGATTATTAGAGACGGTTACTCAAAGGTTATTGGATGAAGGCAACTCTTGAGTTTGATCTTCCAGAGGATGGAGACGCTCACCTGCGCGCAGTCCATGCGGTAGACACCTCGATTGCGATTAGTAATCTTGACGACGAGCTACGGTCACTCCTGAAGTTTGGGTTAAGCGACGAGGTTAAGAAACTAGAAGGAACGGTGGAAGTTTTAGACTGGGTTAGAAGTCGTCTTCGACACCATCTTGAAGACTACGGTGTTCTGTCAGTAACATTGAAATGAAAACAAAGGCCATTAGAATACACCACCGGAAGCGAGTTATACGCGCTAGGTTGGCCTATTGCACTAATTCCAGGGAGTCCTCGCGAATGAGCAAGACTCCTAAACCATGTTCCCGAGAGTGTTGCCAGAGGCAAAATAGACCAAAATTAAAATATGAGATTCTAGATGAATACGCATCCGAGGAATAAACAACTGGACTATGTCATTGAAAAGCTTGGAAATGAGCGAAGATGCCGCCATTTCATCGATAGCTATTATGACCACCTATCTGAGTTGACAACACTCCACTATCGGTATCTCGGCAGGCGAATGGCCACAATAGCCGCGTTAGTGATAGCGAACCTCGTTGCCTCGGCGCTATGCTACTCGAGCGAAGTAGTAATATTCCTTCATCTCGTGTTCGCCACAAGTTGCTTTGTCTACGAGCTAATGACGAATACAACGAAGGCTCTTAACGGTCCAAAGATTATCAGTATGATTGAATACTACCATGAATATTATGAGGAGAACAGGTGAGTGAATTAAACAAGCAGTGGACGGACGCCCAGGAGTGGGAGAAGAGTTGGTGGCACAATAGTGGCATGATCCATGACGAGCGGTACAAATCGTCACGGGTATGGAGCCTTTGGGGCTATGGCCTAAAGGAAATGAATTTTGGTACTGTTGTGGACCTAGGCTGTGGACCGTGCGGCATTCTAACGTCGCGGAATGCCAACGATGAACGGTTCTCATGCGAAAAGGGATACGCTGTTGACCCAATCGATTACTCAGCCATTGCCTACCCGCCTCTACCTAATGTTGAAGTTGTGAAGTCTACCGCCGAAGATTTCTATCCTGGCAGGGATGTGGACGCTACCTTCATCTACAATTGCCTACAGCACACTATTGACCCAGGTTTGATCCTCGCTAAGGCCCGCAGTTATAGCAAGGAGATATACATCTTTGAGTGGATCAACATACCACCATACCAGGGACATTTGCACACAATTACCTCAAGCATGGTTGAGAATGCTTTTCACGGGATGACGTGGAAGATGCATACGGTTGGGTGGTTTCAAGAGGGTGAGTTGAATGGACAATTTGTCTGCGGAATCTATACCCGCAAATAATTCTTTCCAACCGTCAACCGTGGTGTAATCTTTAGAACTTGGGCGGTGCAGTCGTGGTGAGTTAATCCACGCGGCCTAGCGGCTTGCATACCGCAGGATTGAGGAGCAGAGAAGCGCGAATCCGAGCTCCGTGCAGTGCAAACCTGCCACCGCCCACCTCTATAGTTAAGATATGAAACGCAAAAACGATACTAAGAAGCTCCACGAGAGCGTTGAACGGCTGTACGGACGAGATGTACTCGCGCCGTTGGTCTCGTACCATGCCACTCTCCTGACCATGAAGCTCCTCAAGGAGGACGCGGTGCCATCCGAGGGCATCTACTATATTCTTCCGTACCCTGGCAAATGGAGTCTCTTTCCATACCGATTTGACCAATTCCCTGAGATTGATCACAGCGAACTGTGGGAGAGCTATTGCTCGGCGATGATGGCCAGCGCCTGGAGCAAGAAACTAAACGTTTCACCTCGCCAATTCCGATCACAGATTATGGAACTAGTGTACTCCGTGCCACGTGGCCGTATCACTAAGGGCAAGGGCGGGTATCTCATTTTCAATGGTAACGACTGGAAGCAGACCGGTATCTCCGAGCAGGATATTCGTGCTGCGTTTGGCCTACCAGCCACGTCTAAGCTTATGTTTGATGACCATGAGGTTCAATTTGAGGAGCAGACCACGGAGTTGAATTCGTTGACTGGACAGGCATGACCATCGAAGTTCTCGCGAAGCAATTGAAGAGTGTTATAAACCGGCATCCATTCCGGTTGGAGCACTGTCCTGGAGACATCGGTTACCTAATTGTTCACGTATTCTATTATGATGAGACGGTCGGGCAACATCCCAGCCGTGACCTTCGTAACGCGATTCTAAGGTACGAATGCGAACATGGACCATTTGTGATTGATGGCGTTGAGAAATCGCTCCTACCGATGTGTGTAGACTCTGAGCAGTCGGCACGGCATTATCCAGAAATAACACCTCCTTAGCTTTCCACAGCTCACCGGTCGTGTATTCTCCTACATGACACACAAAATCAGATGGACAAGCGACGAGGTCCATAAACTCGTTGACAAGGTTGTTGAACTGAGGTCTATGGACCCTGTTGGATCCATGATCACCATCATCAACCAGGCACAAACCGCGGTGTTCCACAAGGACAGGCAGCGTGTCATTGTTTCTCTACTAGCGGCACAGCCAATCCTAGACAAATTTAATGAGCTGTGGCAGAGACGCGTTAATCCTGAGCCACAGATTGTGCCAGTGAAGGAACGTGTCTTTGACCTGACCGCTGCATCAAACTCTGACCTGCTCTCTGAGGTTGCAAAACGGATGCAGTACGTTCATCCAATTCACCATATTCAACCAATAGACTGTGCCAACACCTCAACACCAGCGCCAGTGGTTGCTCAGAAGCACAGGACATATCGGTATGCCGTGGTTGGGCTAATCAGCGGACAATTTCGCCACCTTAAGGATCGGTTTAAAGTGTGGCATGACGTTGAGTTTGTGAGCTATGAATCGCACACCTCTCCACAGCGTTTGTCTGGAGATTTTGACGACTGCTTTATCAGCCGCCATTCAAACCACGGTTGGTGGGAACGTGCTAAGAGCAACCTTGGAATCGCGAAGGTTCATTTTTCACACGGCGGTCTCGGTAGTCTTGAAAATGCCATTCGTACTGTCCATGCCACTAACATTCGCATGAACCAATTGAAAGCGTGAGATTTTAGATTCTGTAGTACAACAAGAACAAAGGATAATATGGCAACACCATTGACACCGACTCGAGTATATAAGTGCAAGCGCGACATCTTCATGCTTAAGGAAAATGACCTTGTCGTTGAGATGTCTAGCGGCAAAGCCTATGTCCTTAAGAAGATGTTTAACTCCGTGTCAGGTTTCACTAGACGCAATTTTGGCCAAGAGATCAACGTAAAACGATACGCTGAGGACCTAGTTCAAGTTCCAATGATCGACTTCGCTAAGGATAGACCACCACAGGAGAAGCTTTCTAGATTCTCAATGGTGCGCGCTGAGGTTCACCGGGTCAGATAGCATGAAGAACGATTTTGAGGCCAATAAAGTAATGGTGTTGGTGGTATGGAGCGTGTCTACCGTTCTCGTCGGAATGATGATTATTCCGGTTGTCATGATTATTAAGAGAATTTGTAACTGGTAGAGATCGAAACAGGAGAAATCCTGTCATGCCGTATTGCGGCATCTGACGAGATCACAGCAATGGTCAGGGTTAGGTGCATGTCAACGGCGCTGGTGGTCGGAGTCTCTGAGGCCGCCTTCTATGATAGAGAGACTATGTGTGGAGTTGATCGCCTCTACGATGAATATCGGTGGATTGCAAGCCACAACAAAAGATCCATGCCACCGCGGCCAGCGTCCATCTGGCCTAAGCCCCCATAAGAGGTGCGAATTGCTGTGACTGGTGCAACTCCAGTGGCATGACCATTTTAAAATAAACAAAGGAAAATATGAATAGATACGAGCGTGGTTCTGGTGAAGTGGCGATGATTGGCATCGCGTTGGTGGTTGTTGTTGGGTTAGTCCTACTCTTTGGTTCATTCTCAGTGGTGGATCCAGGTTATCGTGGCATTGCAGTAACGATGGGCAGTGTATCAAATGATGTTCGCGGTGAAGGTGTATCGTTTAAGACTCCGCTATTCACCGATATCGTAAAAATGTCGATTCGACAGGAGTCGTTCAGCGCTAAGGCGCCATGTTTCTCGTCTGACATGCAGACTATGGGTGTCAATGTGACAGTACTCTACCGGCTGTCTGAGGAACGGTTAGTGGATTTATTTAAAAACTATAACCAAAACATTGTCGGTGGAGTTATCGAGCCGAAACTGCAGGAGAGTCTTAAAGAGGTAACTGCGATGAACACCGCTGAGGGTTGCGTTAAGAACCGTGAGAAGGTTAAGATCGAGACGTTACGCCGATTGAAGGAAAAGGTGGCCAATCTCGCCACGGTCGACGACGTGATCATAGTCAACATTGACCTATCGCAGGAACTAGAGAAGGCCATTGAACAGAAGATGGTGCAGGAGCAGGAGGCTGCCAAAGCTAAGTTTAAACTACAACAGGCCGAGGTTGACGCACAGACAGCGGTGGTGCGAGCTGAGGGTGAAGCTAAGGCTATCCGAGTTCGTAGTGACGCATTGAAAGATGGTAAAGGAGTGGTTGAACTCATGATCGCGGAGAAATGGAATGGTGTATCTCCTCTCGTGGTTGGTGGTGGAAACGGTGCTAACATTCTTCTTCCTCTTGGAGACCGTAAATGAACCTGCGAGGATTTACGTACGTGGAATTGGCGGTGGCGCTAATGATCATGGTTATTCTAGTTGGCGCCGCCTGCGCATTCAGCGAGGCGCTTGCTAAGAGCAAGAAATTAGACAGCCAGAAAGCAGAGGAAAAGGTCCAGTACAAACCGGCCTATTAACTCTTTCCACAGCGCACGGTGCGTGTATTCTCCTGTATGACAAAAAGCTATATAAACGACTGGCTGGATAAGCTCCTAATCGAGGCTAAGAGATTAGCCTACGAATATCACGCTGACCAGAGACGAAACGACGAAACTCCGTACACGGATCATATTGAAGCCGTGGTAGCTGGAGTTGACGATAGGCCAAGAACCACACCGCTAGATCTAGCGGTTCTCAAGAATCTTCAGATTGTGGCGTACCTGCATGACATTATAGAGGATACGGAATTCACCGCCTCGGATCTGCGAGCAATCTTTCCATCTGACATATGCGAAGCGGTGATACTGCTGACGAAGGTTAAAGATGAGAAATGGAATTACGTTACCTACCTCGATGGAATCGCTAAGAATTATCTGGCAAAGCGAGTGAAACTATCTGACCTAAAACATAACATGTCTGACCTAAAACCTGGCAACCTGTACGATAAGTACATGTTAACGGTGGCCTACCTAAACGGAAAATAACTATGAAATACATCGCAATCTTGTCACTTCTTCTCCTGTGCTCATGCTTCCCAAACTACTCTGAAGGTAGTCGAGTTGGGACGGTTGTGAAGCTATCTCAAAAGGGACTCGTGTTTAAATCGTGGGAGGGTGAATTAAGCATGGGATCAATCAAGCGGGTTAACAACGCTGACGGATCTATCACCACCACGAACGTGTTTGAGTTTAGTGTTGAATCGCAGGAAGTGGTTGATCAACTTCGTGAGGCAATGAAAACCGGCGAACGAGTTGAGCTGGTCTATAGGCAATGGGCCATGGCACCTCCAACCGTCTGTACCTCGTACGTTATCACATCCATCAAATCAACCGAGCAGGAAAAATAATGGGAATGTTTGATTACATCATCTGCCATTACAAGCTACCTGACAACCCAACCAACGAGACAGAGTTTCAAACGAAGGATTTGATCAACGGTTGTGCTGAATACGCGCTTGATGAACACGGCAATTTCTCCTACCGCGATAGACTTGACCGCCCATTTCATGGAAGATTCGAATTCTACACCTACGCAGGACTAGACCCGACAAAATGGCTTCGATACGAGGCCACGATAACCCATGGCCAATTGACTGGCCTAATAAAGGTAGAGCAAAACTAAAAATTATGATCGCAAAATTCGAGTTCTTTAAATTTCCGTGCGGTGAATGGCATTTTAAGGTTAATCCCATTGACTATAACAAGATGAAGGCTGATACTAATAACCTCATCATTGACGGTCGTGGATTGACGCTTGACCAATTGGCTATGATTAGGCACTACGCCTTAGACCAGCTAAAGTGTGATATTGACTTGTTTCTTCCATACGTTCCATACTCGAGGCAGGATCGCAGAACGTCACCCATTGAGCCATTCACATTGAGAGCATATTGTAACGTCATCAATGGGTTGAATTTTCGGCAGGTGTTTATTGCCGATCCTCATAGCGATGTGACTCCTGCGCTTCTAAATAGGGTGCGCGTTACATCGGCATTGGATATCGTACTCGACTTCCATATCTTGCGCAACCGTCATTTTGGACCCAAAAATAACACCGTTGTCATATCTCCTGATGCTGGGTCTATGAAGAAGGTCCACCAGATTGGACGAAATCTAGACGTGCCAATCGTCTACTGCGAGAAGAAGCGCGACACGGCGACCGGAGAGTTATCCGGTTGTGTGGTACATGCCGATGACCTCACTGGAAAAGACGCCGTAATCATCGACGATATTTGCGATGGTGGTGGAACGTTCATCCCAATCGCGAAAGAACTGAAGGCCAAAGGATGCCGCAAAGTAGTTCTCTATGTCACGCATGGCGCCTTCACAAAAGGAACGCAGGTTCTATTTGAGAACGGAATCGACGAAATTTTTACCACCAACAGTTTTGACCAAACTGGAAAATATGTAAACATCTACGATCTGCTAGATAAGCACGTTGTAGCAACATTAGGAACAGATGAAAAGTAAGGCAATTAACCATATCGACTTCTACAAAGCTGGACACCTTTTTCAATATCCAGATGGCACTGATCTAGTGTATGCCAACCTCACTCCACGAGGATTGCGCTACCTTCCAAAGATTGGGGGTATCGACAACACTCGAGTTCGTGTCATTGGTCTGCAATATTTCTGCATGGAATTTCTCATTGCCGATTTCAATCGGTCGTTCTTTGGAGTTCCACTGGATCAAGTGGTTGAGCAATATAAACGTCGCATGGATACATCACTGGGTGTAGACTCGGTGTCCGTTGACCACATCATTGCCTTGCATAACCTAGGTTACTTGCCAATTGAGATTATGTCATTACCTGAGGGAGTAGCTGTACCAGAGAAGGTGCCTGTGCTCACGATCCATAATACCCTACCGCAGTTCTTCTGGCTGACCAATTACTTGGAAACTGTGCTTAGCGCATGGTTGTGGAAGTTTATGACCAGCGCCACTATCGCTGATCGGTATCGCCAGATCCTTACGAAGTATGCTAAGGAAACTGGCGGTGACCTAGGCTTCATCCAATTTCAAGCCCACGACTTCTCATTTCGTGGTATGAGTTGCTCGCAGGATGCAGCGATGAGTGGAGCTGCTCACCTTACCCAGTTTGTTGGTACTGACACCGTTGTCGCTATTGACCTACTTGAGGATTACTACGGAGCTGATGCCAGCAAGGAACTCGTTGGTTGCAGCGTACCAGCTACGGAGCATAGTGTTATGTGCGCCGGTGGTAAGGTAGATGAGCTTGAGACATTTCGTCGATTGATCAACAAGATTTATCCGAAAGGAATTGTGTCTATCGTCTCTGACACTTGGGATTTTTGGAAGGTGCTCACCGAGTACCTACCGATTCTCAAAGATGAGATTATGGCACGTGATGGTAAGGTCGTGATTCGTCCAGACTCCGGCGATCCAGTCGATATTATCTGTGGTGATTATACCGCGGCTCCTGGAACTCCGGCATTCAAAGGTGCGATAAAACTCCTGTGGGAGGTTTTCGGTGGAACAGTTAACTCTAAGGGCTATAAAGTTCTTGATCCACATATTGGTCTAATCTACGGTGACTCCATTACCTTGGAACGTGCCGATGAAATCATGCGACGGCTAAGTCTCAACGGATTCGCATCCACAAACGTCGTGTTCGGTGTTGGTTCATACACCTACCAATATCAAACTCGTGACACTCTTGGCTGGGCGGTAAAAGCCACGGCAGCTAAGGTCAATGGCCAGTATCAAGAGTTGTTTAAGGATCCAATCACTGACTCCGGTCTTAAGAAATCTGCCACCGGATTCTTAAAGGTGGTTAAGGATGGAGATAGCTACAAGCTAATCGATAGAGTTAAGTTTGAGGAGATCCATGATGGTGAACTCAAGACGGTGTTTATTGACGGTAGGTTAGTGGTAAAGCATACACTGGCTGAAATCAGAGCACGGTCAGTGGTATGAAACAGACGTCACTGTACTACGTAACCTTGACCAGCCCAGATAGCGGTCGTACACTCGTTCTATCGTGGGATGAATCAGCCTACTGGAGAATGCATAGATACCCAGGGTCAGGTGAGTGCAAGCACGCGACGCTGACCGAGGCGCTTGAGAACGGAAAACAATGTCTATTTGATTCAGGTGTTAAGGCTAATCAGTTCTTTACATATTCTGACGACGCTGACACCGCCCGTAAGCATCCAGAGCTTCTGACTAGAAAGCTAGAGGTTCATGAACTGTCCGCCTTTGAATTGAACCACCTTAATCAAGTGGCTTTAGCAGCGTTTATTGGATCTAGAATCTTAAAATAAATTATCTTTCCACTCAAGAATAACCGTGTATTCTCCTAGTATCAGTTTAAAACCTCAATAAAGGAACCAACTATGAAAGCAATCGTAATTCGCAGTAAACGTGGAACATGGACAAGTAAGTCTTGCCGTGAGCTCCTTAACATCCGTGCAAACCAATCCGTCTATGTGATCGGACCAGACGGACAACTCATTGTAACCATTAAAAAAGCACCGGGTGAGGCCAGTCGCACTATGAATGCCGCTCTCAAGCACCTTAACGGCACCTCAATGATCGCCCTTGACCGTGATGTCATGCGTTCTATCGGCGTAGTGCCTGGTGATATCGTAAAAGTTTCCGAGGAGCAAGAAATTCAGGCTGTTGACGTTGAGACCTACACGTCTGATCGCGAACGTCCAACGACACTCGCCCAACGCCTCGCTGAGATGACGGTAGGTGCCCATATGGTTCTCACGGCTTCCCAGTATAAGAGTAGCATCTACAAAGCAGCGAAAGATGCCGGTGTCGAGTTCACTAAACTCGGTAACAACACCATCAAAATTGTTGGTTGAGGTAGCATCCGGCAAGTCTCCTCCGTGGTTGGCTGAGACTTGCCGGTCTCAACATGTATTTAGAATAGGATGAGCACCGCCAAGAAGATCATAGAGGAATTAGAGGAAATGGAAGGTTCAATTGAGAGCCTCGCCGCTGATTTCATCGAAGACGTGGTTGGCTCATCCACTCTCAAGAAGAATTGGGAGCAGTTAAAAGCTTCCGCCGAATCACGGGATGAGGCTATCATTAACCAGATCGCCACCTATCTGGCCAAACAAGGTGAACCAGTCGCTTTCGCGAATGATGTTTACGACCGGGTTGAGAGTTGGGCGAAGATGGATCGCCAGTGGAGTTCATTTTTCTCACGCTGGAAGAAGTCCAGTTAAATTTTCGGTTCTTTTCGAACCACCTCTAATCATAAAGGCTTAGGCCACAAAATGTTGCTCGCTTAAAAGCAACGGAGTTCTCGTACTATGACAACAATCGACAAGAATATAAAGAAATTCCAGAAATGCCTTACCGCCTGGCGCAAGTATCGCTTTGAATGCCAAAATCGCGGTTGGACACAGTCGGCGAGAGCATGCCGCAATAAGGAAGTGCAAATTTCTCGCATAATCGGCGATCTTAAGGCTATTAAAATTTCATTGCCCTATGGTGATAGGGCAATGCTAATGAAGAACATCACCACCAAAGAAGGAGCTAATATGGCAACACGCAGTGGAAGTAAGTGGACAAAAGTTGAAGTTAAACGAGTCTTGAGCCTCAAACGCCGTGGACATACTTTCCGTGAAATTTCGGAAGTTATGAACCGCAGCTTGAGCTCTGTCTCAGCGAAATACTACGAGCAGAAATCAATCGCCTAAACGAATTGATTCATCGTAAACAGCCTGCAGGCGAAAGCCTGTGGGCTGTTTTAGGATAGTAATTTAGAGATTAGATTCTTGGCGAGGCGTTCAGCTACTAGAGCGTTGAGCACGCCACCAGCATACTGCTTTTTAACCGTAACTTTGAGATTGTCAATCTCTTCCTCTGGTGCGTCAGATGCATCAACGATGTCCTGAATATCACGCATTACTTTTGGTTTTACTCTATTTCCAAATTTTCTTCCCATAAAGTCAGCCGCAGTACCGGCATCGCACACTCTATTTTGAGGAGTTACCTTTTTATAGTTTGGAAAAGTTGATTTAAAAACTTTACGCGGGTGATACGTTGTGTCACCAACTGTTTTTACTTCTGTGTTATCTATTACGTCCATGACTTAAATACACCGGACGATTACGGAGGCACACGGCCTAGTGCTTGACAAGTTTCTTCATCCCGGCCGATATGTCATCCCAGTCAACATTTCTCTTAGGAACCTTTACGGCGTCCATATAGTTGTAACCAACTTCGTGGTCACAGTCAAATGGAACGATACACCACGAGGTGTCAAAACCAGGTACAAGAGTTGATATAACATCAGGCATGTTCTTAAACACCGAGTCACAAATCTCGTGCACCTGTGGTAACTCGTCAGTAATGGCGTCGATAACCAAGGAATCATGCACCGTGCATATCAACTTACTCTCGAGCTGGTAGTCCTCCATTAACCGTTCGATGGCGATGAGCGAGAACAGCATCATATCCGAGGCAGTTGACTGAATGAGATGGTTATACCCGGATCGCAGGGCCTTATTGATCCTCTGCTTATCATCTGAAAATACTTCCTCGAATATCCGGACACGGCCTGTGATACTGACTGCGCAACCGTTATCCTGCACAAATCTCTTGTAATGACCAATGTGCGTCTTGAGATCTGGATACGCCGCAAAGAAATTCTCAAGCAGTTTCTCACATTCATCTAGCTGGAGATAGACACCAGCCAAAGCGCAGGCGCTCTGAAAACCAAGAGCACCGCCGCCGTATCCAGTAAGAAAGTTTAGGATTTTACCAAGCTTACGTTTACCAGCCAGTTTCTTAACCTCGTCAGCTTTGCCGTTCTTCTGTAACCAAATCTGGTGATCGTCGGAGAAGGTTTCGTACGGTATGTTAAACACGAGGCTAGTGGTTTGGCTATGCAGATCCACGTCGTCAACATACGCCTTAACCATTGCACTATCACCGCATGCTGCGGCAAGTAGCCGTAATTCAATCTGTGAAAGATCGCTCTGAAATATGCAACCACGTTCCTTAAACCTTGAGCTGTATAGTCTCTTAATACCACCACTCTCGCGCGGAATTTGCTGCAAGTTTGGATTGGTGTTATGGTTAATGAAACCTTGGGCGACGTAGCTATTATCCTCCTCGACGTGCATGTCATGAACTGTCTCATACCCAACCATGTCTTTGCTTACGATGGTGTCATGACCGCCGTTGGCGTTAGATGCAATCTTGACAATGTCACCGATGTCTAGGTCTAGGAGATAGCTCCAACCGCTTGGAGTTAAAAATCTATGACCACTCGTGGCCTTGATGATGTAACCACGGCTCGTTATTACCCGGTACATGGTTGCCTTTGGTTTAACAACGTGGCACAGGATGCGTTGCCAGTGACCGGTATGGGTCTGAATCCGTGTGTTGCGGTACTTTGCGAGCACCTTGCCTAGATCCTTAATTCTAACGCGAATGTTTGTGAACCCGTTGACCTGCAGGTTTAAAACTGTGTCAGCTGACACGCAGCACGATAATCTACCACCTCGAGTACCGGTGAGCTTAAAGCTGGCATGTACGCAACCATCATCCATGAGAAGTTGCTGCGCTGTGCGGTCCTTCTTATCAACACCGGCGATGCTAAGGTTACGCATTGGTCTAATATAGGAGCTATAGGCCTTGCGCAACTTGCGGTAATTGATCAATGGGCGCACCTGTGGATAACCAACACTAAGGTTGTTTAGGGTGAATTTGTCCATGGAAGCAAATTCAATTCGCTGATCCATCGGTATCTGGTCGATTGGAACGCCCTTAAAACGTTTATCACCTGCCTCCGTGAGAGTGTTTACTGGGCATTGGAGAAGGTTAAAGAGAATAGTTCGTAGCTGTTTCTTATCCTCTACATCAAGTTCCCAATCCGGGTTATTAACCTTCTGTATCTTAACCCATCGATCAATCTGCGGGTCGCTCTCCTGCAACTCCTTAATGGCATTACGAATTAGATCTGGGGACGCGACTTCCTGGCGGGTTAATTCGTCGACGTCAACGTGCATGCCGCGCGCCATCATACGGGCTAGAGTATCGCCAGCTGGTCGCATCAAGCAATCATATACTAACTTACGACTCGGCGGAGAGTACAGCCGGTATGCACCACGATTCTCCGTATGGGCCAATGGTATGCGGTATGTTTTGGCCAGCTCCAAGCGTTTGTCAATGCCTTCGCAGGCCTCCCAACAAACCTCAACGTCACCCATCACATACGGTTTAAACGCGGTATCCCAATATTCTTTTGGGCAATTGGCGTAGTGACCACCGCTGTCTGGGTGTAGGAGCTCCGGATATTTGTCGATGAGCATTGTCATGCGCTCCTCGTACCCCGCTAGTGTCGGTGCCCAGTCGTAGGCAATAACCTCGAGTCCCATGCTACCGGTCTCCTGTCTCCAAATGTACCGCATGTGCCAACTATCCTGCCAAAAAGCACTACAGATCTTCTCAATGTAATCTCTACCTCCAGGCAGTGTGCCAATCACGAACAGGATATCGAAAGTAAGATTATGCCCACGCAGCTTACTCGCCGACAGGGCCCGCAAAATAAACGGTGATAGATAGGCAACAAACTCCTTCAACGGGCTACCTTCGTAATCCCATGCCCAACCAACGCTGCGGTCAGTTCCATCCAGTTCATTCCACCGGAACATAAAATAAACAATCTTGTTTCCGTTTTTAAACGGATGTAGGCCTGTCGTTTCAGTATCAAAACTAAGCAATGTTCCTGGGTTGTCAATAAGATACTGGCATGATTCTCTTACGGCCTCAGGGTCCTCTGTTAGGATCCACCACGGACGATCATACTCGTAGGTCTCAACTCCGCCAGCCTTCGCTATCGCCGCTGCCTTAACAAATGCATCATTCCACCGTTTCACGGAGATCTGGTTGGCAAAGGTAAAGACGATCTTTGGGCTTTGAATCGCCAGAATAGGAATCTGTGTCTCGCCGGATGGACGATCACCGAGTATTGGATGACCACCATCGTAGGTCTTAGAGATCAAAAAATCGTCTGGCCAACCTCGCCAATTAAGGATACGACCATTCCAGTCCTGCGCGTTGGATTTAATATTCAGCAAACCGAGCACGTTGGAACCAACTGCCATAACAAGGGCTGGCGGATGATCGCGAAGCTCCTTCGTAAGAAATAGACGGCAATATCTACCCGCAGACTTAGCCGATTTCTTAAGATCGCCTGGGAAGCAGCGGGTGATAGGGGCAATGCGGACGGTGTCCTCAAACTTAAGACCTAGCTTCGTAAGGTGCGGCGAGAGCGTCTTTCGTAGGAAACTATTGACACCCTTATCCTGTCCAATACGGCCGTTCTCATCCTCGGATTGGCTGGGACCCTCAGTTATGATAGTGATCAACGGTCTGTCTGGCCCTACTGGCTCAAGATATTTTGACCGACAATTAGAGGCGAATAGCGCACATTTCCTGCACACTGGATTATCAGGTCCTGGCTTGAAATCAGCACCAGATGCGATTAACTCCTTAGCCTCGCGCTCATATTTCTGAAACGGAGACTTTTCTTTCTTGACCTTCTCGGTCTTAGCTCGAGCTTTTCGCGGCTTCTTTTCTATCGTGGCGTCTAATTGTAATTCTTCCATCATGTCGATAGAGAGAACACCACTATTTGATCCGCCGAAAGGGTGTTTTGGAAATGATTACATGGTAGACAAATCCGTCTGCCAGCCATGTCAATACAAGGTTGACTGTGCCAAGTATTCCTCCAAATGTCACCTGCAAACACCGATTCTGGAAGCCGTCTGGAATTTCAGACCAGCGACTCTGATTGAGGTCAAGATAGACCATAAGAAGGAACTGCGTCTTATCTACGAGGAATGTTACCGGGTAATATTTGGTCGCGATAATAAGTCTGACAACCTCTACCGGTTGAAATCGGCGTACGAGCGCATCTCCGAGAATATCAGCCTCTGCCGTACGACTCCGCGTCTTTACTTCTTAACCCTAATGTGGTGCCATCGCGAGGCTGAACGAAACAAATTCTACTGTAACTATGTACTCGGTGAAGGTGCTGTGACTAAATTCACTCGCTGGAAGCTTGAGGCACAGAATAAATTTGGTAACCATGACGAGGGTAGCCTAGAGGAATTGTCAGAGAAATCTGGACAGGTGAAAAGCTACCATCGCCAACTCACAGATTCAATGACAATGGTTGGCGAGTGGGTTGTCAGGCACCGTCTAAAGTGCTCAGGACCAACCGAGAAGATCTTCCTAGAGATGAATGAATGGAATATGCCGATGATTTGGCTTGTTCTCTCCCAGGAGTATTACGACAATGTGCTCGTACCATGGCATGAGAAAAGGATTGACTCAACTGATGAACAGGATAAGCTACGAACAGCGGTTGCTCGCAATCTCGCGAAGTTAAAGCGCAAAAAGAATATGTCGGCGTGGCTGTTTGATCTAAAGGCCCAGTGCATGAAGGAGAGTCTGGTAACTGTTTTCGCAAAATTCAAGCACCGTCCTGAAGACTTTTCCTCAGCGAATGCGGAATGGACGAGCGAGTTTAAGTTCTGGGGTCACGTCGGTAATGCAATGGTTCACTGGAAACTTCTTAACTTCTACCACTACGGAACAAGCCTTGATATATGAGTGAGAGTACCCGCTTCGATAAGTTTGATTTTAAGGAGGAGTTTGAATCCCTACTCGTGGCATGCATCCTTAAGATGCCAGACAAGTTCATTCACCTTGTTGGAGTAATTCAGAGCACCTACTTTACATCCATCTCCAATGGTACCGCAGTTAAGGTTGTTCAAACACATTATAACAAGTGGAGTCGCATACCAACGATTCAGATGTTTCTGCAGCTGTTTAGCGACGCTGCTAAGGATGTGCGCTCCATTGAAGATTCAGACGAATATCTACGCCGGATCAACGAGCTGTCCGTAGACGACTGGGAGGCAGTGTATGACCGTGTTCGTCTCTTCTGCCGTGAACGCGCCACCGTCGCCGCTATTAAACAGAGTGTCGCTAAGATGCGCGAAGGTGAATACCCTGAGGGTGGTTTCGCCTCCTTATTCGAACAGGCAGTGCAGGTTGGGCAGAATCTCGACGATATTGGTTACATCCTGCACAATGATTATTCCACCATCATCGATAAGGAAACTGACATCTCCGCAGGTATTTCAACCGGTTGGAGCCAGTTTGATAATATTTGGCGTCGCGGATTAAAACCAGGTTGGTTAGTCGTACCACTAGCACCACCAAAGCGGTATAAATCCACGTTCTGCCTCAATATGGCGCTGAATATGGTTTCACCAAGTGTCGGGCAGGATGTCATCTACTACAGCGCTGAAATCTCCGCTGAACAGGCAATGCACCGCATCATGTACAATATGACCGGTGTTGGCGAGACCGGCATGTTTGAGGGTATTGATGTCTTTAAAGATAAGGTTAAGGCACAGATTGAGCAGAGGATCGCCGCCAATCTGCTGGTGAAGCATTACCCGATTGGAACAGCAACCATCGGCGACATGAAAGCCCACTGCAAACTAGCGATGAAGCAAACCGGTATTAAACCAAAGGCGATCTTTATCGATTACGCAGATTCAATCCGTGCTAGTAATGCTAACGAGCAGACCTACGTGCAACAGATGAACGTGTATAAGGAGGCCATCGCCTTCGGCAAGGAAGTTGGCGCAGCAATCATCATGCCAGATCGTTGTACGAAAGATGCGGTTGATACCCGCGTGCCAAGTATGAAAGCTTTTCAAGGTTCATTCGCTAAAGGTGGTATTGTTGACGCGGCGATTGGGATTTGTAGCACCAACGAGGAATACTCAAAGAATATTCTTAGGTTCTTTGTATTCGTAAATCGCCATGGCCCAGCATTCCAACATTTTCAGGGTAAGATTGATCCTGAGCGCAGTCGAATCGATATTGGCAAAGAGATTGCATACGATCCGGATGACGAGATTGCAGAGGACAAGAAGTCGCGTGGCAATGGAGGCGGTGGTCGTGGACGGTCATCCTCCCAGGCAATTCCAGAGGATTTAGTTTAACAAGTCACAATTTAGTTAAGGGCAGCATGACATATTTAAGCAACGATTCGGTGTTAGACCTGGTAGATAGGGTGTCGACCGGGTGTGCCGATAGCCGCAATCGACTTATTCTCAATTACTATCCGGCCGGTTTCCATATCGCTCACCGTGTAAACAACTACACGAACATCATGGACGTCTCAGACCTAGCAGCGAGTGCGCATTACGGATTAATCAAAGCGGTTGATAGTGGTACGTATGACAGAACCAAGGCGGTCTTTACCACATGGGTCTATACATGCATGGAACGGCAGGTCTATACTGACATGCACCGGTTCAGCAGAATCACGCGGGTTGATGCGGTTAGTTCTCAGCTAGCCACAAACATTCGACAATTCCGAGATGACTTCCGCGAGAAGCATGGGCGAGTTGCCACAGAGGATGAGGTTTGTGCCGCCTTCGGAGTTACACGGCGTAAGCTGAGAACAATGACACTCGTACCTACGAGATGCTCCATCGATGTTATCGACACTATGGTTGATGCAAAGCTGGAAACTCCGAGCGTTGGGCCCGATGTCATTCAGTTGGAGTATATGCATGCGGCGATATCAAATCTGCGACCACGTGATCGTCACATCATCTGTTCCTACTACGGAGTTCAGGGACGATCACGTATGACCATGAGTCAAATCGCACAGGAATTAGGTATTGTTCGCCAAGGCGTAGGTCAGCACGTTGCGCGTATTGAAAAACATCTACAAGCGTCAATGAAGGCGATTAAACAGGCATTGGAGTAACTATGGAAAAATATGGTACGCATTTCACTCATTATGGCTGGTTTCTATTCTGCCCTATTCTTGGCTTCTATGATGAAGATGATGGCGAATTCAATATGGCACCACGCTTCCTAATCCTCGAACCACTGCTATGGTTGGCCGAGGAGGTGCAACACCTGTTCAACACGATTCATGAGGAGGAGAACGTTGGCTTCTACGTGTGGATTATGCCGTTCCAGCCGAAGTAAAGGCTAACGGTACAATTCTGTATGGTACATGCGCCCTATCTAGTAGCCCGCCAAGTTGCTTGCAAACCTCGTGTTCATGCACGTAGGCTAGGGCTTGTCCCTTCTCGGAGACCTCTTCCATGATCCTATCCAGAATGGTTGAATTAAAGCTACACCGGTCAAAACCTATGAGTACCGAAGCTGGTATCGTTGAGTCAATATTCTCTTTTGGATCTAACAGGATAAGCTCGTAGATGTCGTCCATATTAGAAAATACACCAAAAACGGAAAAAGGAAAGCAGAAATCACCTATTTTGTGCTGCGTGAAGTTTTGCCGCCGCAGGCATGCACCGCGTTCTAGGAGATGTTACACCTGCTTGTCCAGGAGACACAAGGAGCTTAACCCAATCGCGTACAGATTCAATATCGCCAAGCAGAGTGCGAAGTCACGCGGTATAGCCTGGGAGCTCACGATTGACCAATACACCGATTTTTGTGTTAGAACTGGTTACCTTGAAGGTTCAGGTAAAACGCGGCAGAGTCTTACCATAGACCGAATTGATCCAACACATGGGTATAGGGAGGATAACATCCGTTGCATACCACATTGGATGAATGATAGGCTTGGTGCTATCTATGGCGCGTATATGAGGCTAAACGGAAAGTAAACGATCTACGAGAGACTCGGCCATCATAGCCGCGTTAGCACCAACCTCTGGGATTAAAATACCTGCTAGAATGTCGGTCAGGTTACCACCAACAAATTCACCATCCGGTGTTAGGACCGTCTTGGCTTCCTCTGGGATAGTCGCGAAGTCACGAGGATTGTACGTCCCTCCGTCGTCGTAGTTCCAACTGTCGTTGTTGCGGCTGGAGAAAGCTGAGGCTAGATAGGATCCATCAGCAACCTTCCTTACCTTAAACTGCATTTTCACTTTGCGTGGAGCGTACACCCTAAAGTCAGATTGAGCGTTGCTGGGCGTAAACGAAACGCGGAGCTGTGGATGCCGCGCCATCATTCCATCGGCGATTTTTTGAAGCTGCGGTTTGGTATCATTCTCGAGTCCAGCTAGCAACTCAGCCTTAATATCGGCTGGTGTTACTCCGTCAGGAGATACGTAGGCGATTAGCTTAGGATTAGGATTGTTGTCAACCACCGCGTCGAGGTACTTACCTGGGGCTAATGGCTTTGATAAATCGTATTCTTGAAAACGGTTGATGAAGTATATCGCCTTATCGCCATTAGTGCGCTTCGGATCATACCCGGCGTAATCAAACCGGTACAGACCAGGCGCAGGTTTACGCTTGGCGACTGGTTTAATGCCAAAACTGCGGGTATATCCAATCCAGAAGCTATCAGGGAATTCTTGCATATCAATGTATTAAATACAAAAGAGGCCGTAGGACGAATCCTACGGCCTCTAAAACTCAACTCAAACCAAGCTTAAGCAGCAGGGTACGTAGGAGCTGTACCGATCACAGCGCTAGAAGCACCGGTGTCAAGTCCATATCCACGTTTGAAGAGGTTGACGATGTTGAAATCGGCACCACGGAGATCTGCTTTGTTACGGATGTTCACCGATGCGTTGATCGTTGTTTTTCCGGAACCAAAGATACCGACCGTTTTGCTAAGCAATACGAGCGATACTGTTTTGCTTCCACCAGCTTTAACTGCTTGTGAAGCTCCAAGATTGACGAATCCAGATCCAGTCAACTCCTTGAGTTGGATGAATGCATCACCAGTACCAGTGTTATCAAAATTGATATCAAAGTTACCGAGACGTTCGCTAGCTGCCACGAGGTATCCAGCAGCCTTAGTGGCGTCTGTTCCAAGTCCAATCATACTTAATTGATTACTCATTTTATGTCCTTTGTTCTGTTGACCTTAGTGGCCCGCAGTTACTATTAATTAAATAGGGGCGGTGCACGCGCTCACCGTAATTCTAGATGAATGATCGCGGACACAGATAAAAAGAAAGCAGCAATTAATCCACACTTCCATGTTGTCACCTTTAAGACTCCGGTACTATGGCAGAACGGTAAAGAAAATCACCTCTATAACCCACGTGTGCGGTATGTGGTAAATGGTGACGCTATTCGTGGTTTTCAGGATGCCCTGGAGAGTCGCAGTCTCCTATCAGGATCCACAAAACTAAATAATATCGATGCACGTGACCTCAACGGCAAGCATATTCTCGTTGAACGACACCATAACCGCGGTATTGGCGACTTTCTGTTTATGACTGGCCCGATTAAGTGGCTGCGTTCACGTGGTGCGCAGATCCATGTCTACACCAGCAACGACAAGTTAGACTTGTTTGCCAATAACACGGACCTCTACGGTGAGATGGCCTATGCTGGTCCAATCGTTTATGACAGCCTAGACCAGTGGAATTACCATTGGTTTATTGAATCTGTCACAGAATTCTCCGGTCTCGCAGATCAGACCAACGTCTATGACAACCTGTTTAAAAAGATCGGTGTCGACCCTAAGGAGGTGCCGGCCATCTACAAGCGACCATACCTCTACCTTGACCCAAGTTCAACAAATCACCTCACTGGTTTTCTAAACTACCTTGCCATACAGTCCGGCGAGGCGATTGGGCGGTATGTGATTGTCGCGCCATTTAGCAACAGCTCCCTCAGAAGCGCGCCATATGGATTGTGGCTTGAACTCGTATCAGAGCTGTCAAAGGATTACCATGTGTTTGTTGTTGGCTCGGCAGCTGGCGGATATGTGCCAACCACCGACATGACCTTTAAGGAATTTTACACCTCGATCAATAGACTAGCCCAGGAGAACAAGCGCATCGTAGACCTAGTCTGTGACATGGAGCTGTCGATGCTAAAGAACGTGGTATCACGAGCGAATTTCGTGGTAACTCTTGACACCGGCATTCTCTACGTAGCCCAAGCGCTCAACATCCCTGCAATCAGCCTGTGGGGTACGCACAACCCGGAGCTACGCATCGCTGACAAGAGGTATCTCGACCTAGCGATTCACAAACGTGAGGCATGTCCATACAGCCCATGTCTGGCGTTTGAAGGTTTTCCACGTGACAAGTGTCCTACTGGAATAAACGCCACATACTGCGCACCGCTAGGTTCTGTAAGCGTGAATGACATCCTTGAGAAGGTTGAGAAGATATGACGCTGGAGACGCTCGCGAACGTTGCCATAGCCTCTGGTGCTGCCATTGTTGCTGTATTGGCGGCTTGCCTCTGTGTCGTTGGATTAACTCTAACCTGGAGATTTATCCGTGGCCTAGTCCGCGGTAATGACACCATTGAAGATGTAGTGACTGAAGTCACTGACGCCGTCACTAAGGCTCGTCGCAAATACAAGGTGCGGTGCGATAGTTGCCGCGAGGAATTAGGCAGAAAAGATATCGTCCAGGCAATTGCCGATGACAAGGGTCAGTATTTTATATGCAAGTGTGGCGCCTGTGGTTCTTCGACGAAAGTTAAGCAACAGAAATTTAATGACACAAAAAACAGTTGAGCAGCGGTATCGTAAACTAAGTGACGTTGAACACGTCCTCATTCGTCCCGGTCGTTACCTTGGCAGCGTGAGCGAGCACAGGGCCATTACCTGGATCCCAGAGGGTGACAGGATGGTCTACCAGGAGATTACTTGGCACCCAGCGCTCCTTAAGATGTTTGACGAGATTATTTCAAACAGTGTTGACGAGAGCACCCGCAACCCAAAACTCAACGAAATCAAGGTTCAACTGGCCGCATCAGGCGAGATGAGCGTTTGGGACAACGGTGGCATACCAATCGAGAAGCACAAGGAATATGATGAGTGGATACCGGAGCTGATCTTTGGAAGTCTACGAAGTGGTAGTAACTTTGACGATACCGAGGATAGCACCGTAACAGGCCAGAACGGCGAAGGTAGCAGCCTCGTCAACATCTTTAGCAAGGAATTTAACATTGAGACCTGCGACCGGAAGAACGAATATCTTCAGACGTTCACCGAGAATAGCATGAAGCGTACGACACCGGACATCCACGCGGCCAAGAGCAAGCTCGGTTATACACGCATCTCATGGTTGCCTGACTACGACAAGTTAAAAACCTCATTCCACGATGGTAACGTGCTTATGCTGTTTCGTCGCGTTTGGGATATTGCAGGTTGCAACCCGCATCTCAAACTTAGCATCAACGACGAACCTATTAAGGTTAATTCCTTTAAGGATTACGTAACCCGTTTCACTGACGAGTACATCTACGACGAAAACAATAACTGGATGGTAGCAGTAGGTCCAAGCGATGGCTCATTTCAGCATGTATCATTTGTCAACAGCACCTGTACGACAACCGGTGGTACGCATGTCCAGTACCTCGCCAACGAAATCTGCAATCGCCTGCGTGATTATTTCCATAAGAAGCACAAGGTAGATGTTAAACCGAGCGAGATTCGTAACCACATCCGTCTCTATATTAACGCAAAGATTGTCAATCCACGGTATAGTTCACAGACCAAGGACGACATGATCTCCGAACAGAAGGATTGGAAGCATGTCTTTGAGGTATCAGACAAATTTGTAAAGCAAATAACGGAGAGCAGCGTGGTTCAAAAGGTGCTAGATTGGATACAGGCTAAACTAGAGGCGCAGCGATTAGCTGAACTTCGCAAGTTAAACAAAGAGAATAGCCGCATAGACCCGCGCCGTATCGTAAAACTCACTGACGCAACAGAGCGCCAAAACCGCACGGGTTGCAGCATTTTGATCTGTGAGGGCGATTCTGCCGCTTCAGCGACGCAATCCGCCCGTGATCCACGCTGGATTGGTTGCTATCCACTTAAGGGTAAGCCGCTAAATGTAGACGACATCGATGTAAAGAGATTGGTTGCGAATGAAGAATTTACCAACCTCATGCTAGCTATTGGACTGAGAATCGGCGAGCCAGTCAATAACATCACTGAGTTGAGATACGGTCGTATTGGATTCATGACTGACGCTGATCACGACGGTACCCATATCTGTGGCCTATTGATCAACATGTTCTATCGGTTCTGGCCTGAGTTATTCAAGATGGGTGCGATCTACCGATTTCGTACGCCAGTAATACGCGCAACTATCGGCAAGGATGAGCATGACTTCTTCAACGAGGATGAGTATGAGGCTTGGGTGCCGACAAAGAAACCTGATAAGGTTAAGTGGTTGAAAGGTTTGGGTTCTCATAAGACGGAGAGCTTTCGTAGGTTCTTCGCTAACATGGACCACCACCTTATTCCACTTTCAATTGATGATGCCGCTGATGTCGAGAGCATTAACCTATCTTTTAACCGCACACGTGCCGATGACCGCAAGGTTTGGCTTGATTTAACGGAGAAGTATGAACGATAGATTAGAGGTTGAGGCTGGAACAGTGGAGGAACTGCACCAGAAGTATCGCGATCTGTCGATAAGATCGTTCCACGACGAGCGGTATCACGATGCTAGCAGTAGAGTGATTCGTACATCGCTAGACTCGATACTTAAGCGACCTGACAAAACTGGACCGTTAATCTACTTAGATATGGTTTTTATGCCGACAACGGGGGAGTACCAGTTCGGTCTTTTTAGTGTTAACGTGCAGGTAATATGACACTGTTTAAAATAGGAAAGGCAATGGTGGTTGTCGACGTCATACGATCGATGGAAATAGTCGATCGTAGCATACGGATTGACTTTATGATGGGTGAATCGCAGCAGTACCCTGTGCTAGGTCCATTCTGGGATGACGACCTAACCTCTCGTTGGAGAAGAAGATTTGTTGGCCTATGTCCATCGCATGAAAAATTCAGCATTCACCGGTATTCCTTCTATACGGAATTAGTGTCTCACAGACATCATACGCCATTCACCAATCCTGATTTATGCACTCCTGCGATGAATGCCTTCATTGATGACGTGGAACGAGAAATCTCCGAAATTGACGCCCAGGTTCAAGATGTATTCAACAAGCTGAGTGAATCCTTGGCTAACATAAAAATAATGATCGAATGAAACTTACCCAATTCTTTAACACTGATTTCCGTAGCTTCTCAAACTATAACACAGAGCGCATGATCCCAAACATCTGCGATGGCTTTAAGATCAGCCAGCGCAAGGCGGTATGGGCAGCACTCAAGAAGGGTGCCATTGGGCCAAAGCGTGAGGAGAAGGTGGCCCAACTTGCGGCGTACGTTGCATCCGAGACCAACTACCATCACGGAGAGGGTTCACTCGAGTCTGTTATTGTTGGACTGGCGCAGAACTGGCCTGGTAGTAACAACGTAAATTACTTCTACCCAAACGGCCAATTTGGTAACCGGCTCAGCCCAACACCCGCTGCATCACGGTACATCTACACCTACCTAACAGAGGACTTTCGTAAGATATTCCGTGAGGAGGATGACTGCCTACTCGAATTTAACATGAGCGAAGGCCAACCTGTTGAGCCAAAGTATTTTCTACCAATCATTCCAAATATCCTACTGAACGGTGCTGAGGGTATTGGAACAGGTTACGCCGTTAAAATCCTACCACACCGCGCCTCAGACCTTGCTAGGGCTATCGTAAAGATTCTTGACGACCAGGAGCCAGGTCAACTAACACCGTGGTTCAGAGGTTTTCGCGGGCAGGTTCAGAAGGTTAAGACTGAGGATGGGTGGCAGACAATTACTCGTGGTGTCTACGACGCTGTCCATACCACCAAGATTGAGATTGATGAATTACCTATTGGCCTCTATCTTGATGACTACAAGGAAGTCCTGGGACGCCTCATGGACAATGACTCGATTAAAAGCTATGACGACTACAGCACCGAGGAGAAGTTTAAATTCACGGTTAATGCGCCCAGAACCACCACCGGTGTCGACAAGGAGAAGTTTGACAAGATGTTCAAGATGGTGCAGCGAAGCTCCGAGAACTACACGGTGTGGAACGAACGTGGCTACATCCAAGTCTTCAAATCCGCTGAGGACCTCCTTAAGACATGGGTGAAATGGCGCGTTGTAATGTACGAGAAGCGCATCCATCGCCAAATCGAGAAGAAGACCGCCGATATTCATGCCCTGGAGGAACGCATCCGATTTGTTGACTTTTACCTAAAGAATAGTGACCAGTTTAAGCAGAAGAATAAGGAGCAGTTAAAAACCTACCTACAGGCTAACAAATTTGAGGATTGGGAGAAGCACCTTGGCATGAGAATCTGGACATTAACCGGCGAGGAAATAGTATCATCGCAGTTAAAACTGAGGGAGGAGAACACGGAGCTCGCAAAGCTGCAGAGTAGCACGGCGGTGGCGGTTTGGAAATCCGAGCTAAAATCACTCAGACAGGATTGATCGTTGGGCGATAACCTTGGTCCAAGCGTCAAAGATGTCCTGCCTGTCAGTAATAAAATCACCACAAACACCAGCGTGCTCCATTGATGCTAGGTCAAAGTCATGGTGAACATACCTCATTGACAAAATTCCACCAATGACCTTCGCTACTCCTTCAAAGGATCGTATCGGATTCTGGTCGACGAGGTAATAGCCACCAACCTCCACAGGTCCTCCAACGAGCGTATTCAGGTGGTTTCTGCAGGCTATTAGGTCTTTCTTGACAACTCTTGGAAATCCGTGCATGCTCTCTAACTCATTTCCACTAACTAGAAAATCGCCGTCTATCACGTTAAATTGGCAAGGTAACCGTTTTAATCCAATAGCGGTAAGGCAGACTGAGCCTGGAACTGAGACTGTTCCATCCTGGTGAACTCTGGCATCTCTAATCCCAAAATTATCCTTTAGCTCTAATATCAGGTTGAGCGCCTTCTGCGGAAGAAAAATCATTTAGCCAGAATCTTGATATCAAGCTTAAGTCTGGTTAATTTCTTAATACATTCCTCTAGGATATAATCATTAGCGTACGCATACGCCTCCTCAGACTCCTCGGTGAGTGTCATGCCAACATACCGCATAATGGCGCACACCGCATGAAAAATCTCGTGTGCGATTTCTGGGACGAAAAGGTGATTCTTGCGCAGGACGATTGCAAATTTATTACCAGCCGTTAGAGTTATTGCACCGTTAGAGTTATCGTCGGCCTCCCAGTTTTCCGGAGCAAAATTATGGAATTTCTCAACGAGATGTAGATCTTTTTCAAGATCCTCGCTGTCAAGTACATGAAACCAAACCTTACGGTTGTAGGGAGGCAAGTTAATCGAGAAGTTTGTGTGTGTCTTCAGATATCCTCCATATTGTAATTATGATAGATGCCTGAAAGTTCCTTCTACAGTACCCCATATGGACAAATCCCTGGGCAGTATCTAGGCCGACAAAATAATGTTGTTGGCGCTGCGACTAAGGAGACCAACGTAATTCGCGTCCACGACGAGGCGATGAAGACCTGGGTGAACAAATGCTTCATCCATGCACCAGGGTACCCAATTCCAGCGGTTTTTGCGGATCCGATGGATGCCTTCAGCTCGTTTAAGCAGGCCTGGACTTCGAAAGAAAATCCATATAAGTACCTCACTGAACTCACTGACAAGAGTGGAACACCGATATACTCACCGGACGTGTCAGGTATTATCTACCCGTTGATATCGATTAAGCGTGGCGGAGTCTCATTTGACGTAACACGTAATTTTTCACCGCGAATGTTCCGCAATCTTGGTTTTCCAACCGTATCTGACGATGTCACGGATCGTGATCTTGGTAATGTACTAAGCGCCCGCATGCCGATGGGGTGGAATATCTCCTACCAGATAGACTTCTACTCAAACCGTCCAGACACCCAGGCCTACTTCTACGAGCGCCTCATGCGCGAACTCGTTCTCTCGGCGGCAACCACCGAGTTTTGGATCCCTGTTCAGTATCATGGATGGTGGGGTCAGAGACTCGTCTGCGTTCAACTCGAAGGTAATATCGAGAACAACACGGAGATTAGTAACGAGGAGGTGATGGTCTACCGTACTACCGCACAGTTTAAGGTGATGGGATGGAGAATTGATGCGCAACAGACGGTTATGCCAGCCCTGTGGACTAGCACTGTCAGCGAAAAGAGTGGATCTACGACCGTATCCTCGGAGACCACCGACCTTAGACCTGATACTGGAACACTCGTAACCGAGTAAATGCCCGGTCAACGTATAATTAACCTGTAGGCGTATATCGCCAAAAACAAAAATAAAGAACCAGAGAACAATATATGGCATTAAAGAATTTCCCCGGAGTTTACACCACGGTAATCGACAAGAGTTCGTTTACTACAGCGGCTTCCCGCTTTCGCGCTGGACTAATTGGACCTGCAGAGAAGGGACCCTTTAATTCTCCTTTACCTGTGAGAAGCATCCGTGACTTCCAATCGAAATTCGGCAAAGGATTATCGAACAGTTACCTCGGAGTAGCAAGCCAAGTTATTGGCGGTATCTCCGACGGACTAACAGTTGTTCGTGTTGGTCGCCAGTATGTTGAAATCGCGGCAAGCAATGTCAGCGGAACAGCCGGTGCCGGTACATTTTTCACTCCAAACTACAACCTTCTCACCGCTGGTGATTACGTTCGTATTAGCCAACTCGGCAAACCAACGACAGTTAACGCTCGCGTTGCCTCCGTCAGTTCGGTTGCAAAGTCAGTCACTCTAGTTACTACTGGAGCTGAGGCTAAGACGCTGGCTGCCACCTACACTGCAGCCGCAGTGGATAAGGCAGCTGGTGGTTATATCAATGATCCAAGCGAACAGAGTGGTGCAGCATCTGAGGCTGAATCATTCCTCGTTGCACCAACATGGGGATCAGCAATCTCCGCTGCCGGTACAGGTACTGGTGACAAAAACAGCTATGAATTGACGATCACTGGCGGTATTACTGGTCTGGCCGTTGGAGACATGCTTCTCATCGAACAGAGCGGTAAGAACAGCACTCGTGAAATTCGAGTGAAAAGCTTGACACCTGCCTCTGGCAGTGACCTAGCCTACATTACCTTTGATTCATCCGATCGCATTGACATTGGTTATCGCGCTCTTTCTCTTCAAGACAGCTACACAGCTGCCACAATCAAGAAAATGGGAGTATCACCAACGACGGTTGCGCAGATCTATGCTCTTGAAGCTGGTACATGGGCAAATAGCACAAGCACCAAATCTGGGTTATCTGTTAAGATTTTCCCTGGTAGCGCTGCCGATACTAAACGCCTCGCTGTTTATCTTGACAGCGGGTTAGTTGAGAACTTTGACAACCTCACCTCAGCCTCTGGCACGAATTTCTACGAAACAGCTATTAATGCCGCTAGTGAGTATATCGTCATTAAGATGCTCACAAACGACCACCCACAAACAACATTGGAACCAACATCCGGAGCATCCACAAACGTTGGATTATTCAGTGGCGGTTTTAACGGTGAAAATGTAACGATGGAAGATTATATCGGTACAGTTGATCCACAAACCGAACTCGGTACTGGATTGAAATTGTTTGAGGATCTTGACTACACACTCGCTATCGATGTGATGGCTGCCCCTGGTGTTACGAGCTTTAGTGTCGCAAGTGAGATGAATCGCGTTTGCGGACTAATCAACGCTACATTCGCATTTGATACCCCAGACAACCTCAATGCTAAACAGGCTATTGATTGGCATAACAGCGTTGGTATCTTCAGCTCAGTTGGTAAACTTGACACGAAATACGGTCAGCTCTACTGGAACTGGTTGCAAGTTACTGATACCTTCACAGGTGCACAACGCTGGGTACCACCTTCGATCGGTGCTCTTCGTGCTCAAGCTTTCACAACCGACACGGCTCGTACATGGTACGCCGCTGCCGGTGAAGTTCGTGGATTGATCCCAGAGGCCTCCGCTGTTCGATATAGCAAAGTCTCTGAGAGCTCACGTCAAGCCTTCTACGCAGAGGGTAACGCGTTGAACCCAATCATCGTCAACCGCGGTAGCATCATGATCTGGGGTAATCGTACGACACAACGCACTGTTACTAAACTCCAGGATGCACATGCTATCCGCCTCACAAACTATGTTGTCAATGGTCTATCAGCTATTGCACGGAAATTTGTTTGGGAGATTATCGACGACCAAATGCTTGCCTCTCTCCGTAGCCAATGTAACAGCTTTATGGAGACTATCCGCAATGAACGTGGTTTCGAGGATTACAGCGTTGTCATCGACAGTACGAACAACAGTGCAACAACTCGCAACAACCGCAATGTGCTTGTTGACATCTCCTTTGTGCCTGCCTCGATCGCAGAACGCATCTTTATCAACGCTACTGTTCGTGAGAGCGGTGCAACCCTCAACAATGTAGGATAATCCACGTGGATGAGAAATCTAAAACAATTAAGAAATCCAGTAAGAAGCCACTTCCGAGAAGTGGCTGGGTAGTAGCTATGTCAAAAGAAGAGCGCTTGCATAAGTTGAGGACAATTGACGCAGAGAAGCTTCTCAGCGTGTTATTGGACGATCCACCGAGTGCGCTATCCGAGAAGGTGTCTGATTCGCCGGACTATAACGAAGTCTTGTTTAAGATTGACCGATGGATGCCTGAGGACTGCGAAGACGAGATGCAGGAGTACCACGCTCTGATCGACGCTGGAGACATCGCTGGCCTAACTGATCTCATCAGAAACGCGGCTGACAGTGTGAGGTTGCAACGTTATATGCCAAAAGGAGGCAGCATCCAAGGTTTGGCCAAGTTTATCATTAGCCGCGAGTCCAGAACAGAATCTGAAGACGCTGCCAAGGTGAATGGTGGATTCAAGAAGTCTGTCGCCGAGATTGGCCGAGCCACTGGAATTACCTTCAAACCAGCTGGAAGCAAAGTATTTCGTGGGTCTATCACTGTAGACGACCAGAAATATGACGTTTCTTTAGCTGAGCAGGATAGCGGAGAATCTATTTCTCTGTACGTGAACGGTGCTGACGACGTGTATAGGAGAACCTATAAAGACAGCAGCGTTGGACAAAAAGCAGTTATCGCTGCCATTAAGGATTGCATCGGACTAGACTAACCATTTGTATTTAAACTAAAGGAAAAATATGCCACAGACGCCATTCAAAAATACCTGGGGAAGCAAAGCATCTCAAGGTGGACTCGATCAACAACGCAGTGATTTGTTCTATTGCGATATTAACATTCCCGCTTCTCTCAATGAGAGTTGGGCAAGCAGCGTTTCATGGGCAGTTGAGAAGGTAACCTTCCCAGCACGTAGCCGCGAAGCTGTGGCAGTTAAGTACTTGAATCAAACCAACTACCAAATCGGTGCTGATACTGGTTCGGATGGATTGAACATGACGATTCGTTACGCTTTCAACCAAGACACCGCTAAAGCTCTTGAGAAATGGCACTGGCTCATCTCCAACCCACAAACTGGCTCGGTTGCTCTTACTTCCTACGTGAAGACAGACGGTAACATCTATTGGTTAGTACCTGACATGTCATCGATCGCCTCAGGGATCAACAGCGATTCATTATCCTCGAGCAACGTCTACAAACTTGGTGGACATTACAGGCTTGAAGGCTGCTGGATTAAGGAATTCAAACCATCTGACGCTGATATGACGACTGGAACAGGATTAGTCACATACGATCTTCAAATGCAAATCGATCGTTACTATCCTCTCAAACCAAGCGACATGAAGATCTCGGTTAACGCCGCTGACGGCGCTGTCACTGGTGGATCCGTTATTCTATCCAACACCGTAGTTCTACCGAACGCCTAATTGGCTTTCCAAAGACCGTTAACCGTGTAATCTACTCGTATGAAAAAATCACCAGCCATTGAGCACCAAGCTAGAAAGCTTGTTGAATTACTAACAGAATCACCTGATCCAAAGAAGGCTTGGAACATGACAGGAAACGCAGAATTCAAATCGTTTAAACTTGGCGTTGCCTCAGAACTTAAGAAGTCCGGATTTGTTTTAGACACGTCAAGAGCATCCTCAGACAGGGTTATTAAGGCTCGTTTTGACGACGTTATTTGTGACATAGACTTCAGATTTGAGGATGACGGAAGTCTGTATAAAGTTATCGTAACCCGCCAGAGACCTATTGGAAAAGTAATATCAACCGTTGACATTGATCGCGATGGTAGACCATACGACGAGTTGCTACCAGAGGTTATCAAATCAGCTATCGGTTAGGTCTAAATATGAAAAAAGTATCCCAAATGACCGATTCTCGCGCCAAGGACCTCCTATCCAAGCTTATCGCTGAGGCACCTATGGTTGCTGACCCAGACGTCGAGACAGAGGAAGAGGTTGAAACTGAGGAGGAAGAGGAGACCGAGTACAAACCCGGTAAATCTCCTTTTCGTCCAGGTAAGATCGTCCCAGGTGAAGAGCCTGCCCCTAAGGCAATGAAGATGCGGATTAAGGAGTCCGCAGGCCATAGCATTATTTCAGCCGATTGGAAATCATACGAGGATTTGTTCAACCAACTGGTTAAGGAGGTTCGCAAGCTTGGAATTGATGTTCGATCAATCAAGACGGATAGCGATGAGGACGTTTACGTTGTTAGCAAGACCAAGTTGTCACCATCCGATCTAAAGAAGATAACGGACGAGGTCGACGAGATGATCAACGGTCAAGCTGATTAGTTTACTTTCCACCGTGCACCGTGCGTGTATTCTCCTCTATGAATACAATCAAGGTTCACCACGAGATCACCGGTTATTTTATTGAGGTCTACAGCACCTCCACCTCAAAGTATCTCGGAAGCATCCAAGTCGCTAATAAACCAAAGGATTGGAACCCAGGCTACGACAGCCGCACCTACAAACGGTTTACTGCACCACTCCAGGTCTTGGTTGGTGTCAACCGACTAGTCAACATCCCAGCCTCCGAAAAGGTTCCACTTGAGGTTTACTTTGTACTCCAAATAATGGAAAATCGGTACACCGAGATTCTAGCCTCATGATCAAGGATCAATACGGTCGAGAGGCATTATATCTGGTCCAGCCAACGCGGTTGGACTATGAGATAGGCTATCCTGACGCTGAAAAACTCACGCTCGAGGGTCGTTTTCGAACATACGGCCTAGCCGACGAGGAGGGTACAATGCTCAGCAATATTAGGATGCAGTTCAATAGGATTAGCGCTATGAGGATGGCGAAGAATAACAACCTTAGACTAATAGACGACTATGACCGTGAGAAGCTCTATGACTACCATAGCTCTTCACCGTTGAACAGATACCTTAACTCTCCGCCACAGGTAAGGATATGGAAAAACGCAGAATAAGTAACGCTCTCGCACTGAATATCACGTCACAGACGATTGTGGCATACAGGTACCATACTCCTCCGCCATACAGGGCAGGAAATTGCTTCTCGGTGAATACGGACCAAGGTGCCAACCACGAGGCCAGAATCGTCAACTGCCATGTTGAAAACCTTGAGATTCTACTCAGGGGACAGGTGGTGACATGGCCGATTAAGATCAAGCTCATAGACGGCAAGTATGCGATGTTCTGCGACCGTAGAATTCCTGAGGACTGGCTTCTCAAGCAACCATGCGACATATGCACTCCGGAGAGAATCCTGGATGCTTTAACGAGATAGACTATGGCAAACTATAAAATCACCTTGACCGTAACCGCCTCGAGCGGTGCCTCCGAGGCCGACATGCGCACCCACATGAATGCTGTCAAGCATCACCTCGAGAGTCACGCTGAGGCCCTAAACTACGCTGAAGGCGTATGGAACGTAATTCACGAGGGATGGGATGACGCACCTAGTCACCGGATCACCTTCGTGGTTGACGTCGAAGCTAAGTGTAACCCGTAGCCATAATAGGCCTGAAGAAAGACTTTCCACCGTGCACCGTGTGTGTATTCTCCTATATGCCAACCAACACGTCTTACCTACCAGGCCAGCCAATCCTAATTAAGATTGAGACTGGAGCCATCGTATCCGGTATCGTATCGGAAGAACCTTATTGTCACGGACTCACCATCCTCCACGGCGACAAGAAGTATTATCGCAGTTGGAGGAAGATTGACCGCCACAACAATCGCGAGGTCACTCCAGTTTGTTTTCAAGTATCTGAACCTGAGGTAACTGTTGCAACCGTATCAGAGGTACCAATAGCCCAGGTAGCTCCAATCACCACGGTTGAACCTGAGCCTAACCAGCAGGCCGACGATCTAATTGAACGTGCCTTCAACGTCAACACCCGCTACATGTTTGTTGATAAGCTGGTTGACATGGTGGTTGGTGGCAGCTCGAACAGTCTTGTTATTACCGGACCCGGCGGTATGGGTAAAAGCTACTCCATCTTCAACCGGTTGAAACTTAACGAACTCGGTGATGCTGACTACCACGTCGTTAAAGGTTTCTCAACTCCTAAGGCTCTCTATCGCACCCTTCATGAACAGAACGGTAAGATTGTGGTGTTTGACGACTGCGACAGCGTACTTCAAAATGACACAGCTACCAACATTCTTAAGGGAGCGCTCGATAGCTACAGCATCCGGGAGATTTCGTGGTTAACTGACGCTGGCAGCCGTGACAGTCTTCCAAACCGATTTGAATTTAATGGACGAGTGATCTTTATCTCAAATCTTCACCTCTCTAAAGTACCTCAGCCAATTCAAAGTCGCGCCCTGTTTGTAGATCTTTCGATGACACCTGATGAGAAGATTGAACGTATCACCGCTATTGCACCTAGCCTTGCGGGTGATATCGATCACGATCAACGGATGGAGTGCATCGAGTTACTGAACCACATGCGTAACCGAGTACGCGATTTAAACTACCGAACCTTTATGAAAGTCGCTCGGATTCGTAAAGAGAACCCTAACTGTTGGCGTGAAATGTCAACCTACATGATAACAGCATGAGTATGAATGAGATGCATCCCGTCCCGTTTGTCTTTAGCACATTGCTTGCTATAGCGGTCATAGTTACCATCACATGGAAGCTAGTCCTCCTCATACAGGATTACATCGCAACTCGAGATGGACAACCTCTCGCGAATAGTCACGAGAGTGAGTTGATCGCCAGTCTAGTGGATAACACAAATCGAGTTAGCAGATGCTCTTTTCACCTCGGCATATGGACAATGCGTGGACCAGATTATCGACTGAGCCCGTTTGGACTTACCACAGGCAACAATGAAGCCGTGTTTAAGCTATCCTACGGCCAGTATAGGAGAATTCGAAAGCGATATCTCGCTGCATGGAAAGATGCACAGCGCGAAATCGTTCTGGCGCACTCAAGGAATCGTGCCATAGGACTAATTCCAACATCCGCCGCAAATCAGGCTATTGTCGAGGAGCACCGATGACACACCCGATGTCCTTGGTTGTGCAGGTTCTATTCTATACCATTGCCACCTGTGGCGTGCTAGCTATCATCGCGTGGGTTGGTTACGATTTTTATTGTGCCGTTAAGGCTAGCCGAAACACTGGATCTGATGGTTTCGAGTATGACAGGGTTGAAGTGTGTAGCGTGATTTCAGCCATGGCGATATCTGCGCATACGGTGCACAGATCAATGTTTACGCTGACCGTCGCTTTTACGGTTGGCGAAATGGACGTGCGTTATCCTAATTTAGGTGCCTGTACCTCGACCGTTCACGTAACTATATTTGGCGTATACCAATCAAGCTACCGCCTATATAAGTTGAATCCTATTCAATACTGGCAGACAAGACGGGCATTTCTAGGCCTCTACACGGAGAGTCAAAAATCAAACCGAACATCGCAACTTAACGCCGCTATCAATAGAATTAGCCCAGCTGCACGGGCGAATGCGGCATTAATGGAGGAATAAAATATGGACCTCTCATCTAAGGATCAACAATTGTTTGTAGTACTTATCGGCGCCATCGGTGTACCGTTGGCGCTTTCCATGATCGCTACTCTTATTCTACAACCAGACTGGTGGAATAAGACGCTGGCCGTTCTTACGCTCGGATCTAGGCACCGCCATGGACCAGAGATAGTAGAGGCCATCATTTATATGGCTAACCATCCAGTCCATCCACGCGATCCACGAACTGGTTTTTACTGCCTAAACATCTGCATGACCTCAATTAAATTTCAGGCACCGTACGGATATACGGTGGTGTACCCGTGGCGCATCGATTCGTGTAAGAGACACGTCACTAGAATTGGAATAATCGAATACATTAGAATCTACAGGGCAATGTCTGAACTTAGCCGGCGATTGGCGCGGGCCGCGGATGACGAAGTGATCGCGGGTATTGTAGCACAAATCGTTCCAAAATGCGTGGCTGAGTCGAACATTATTGACGAGTCATAGCTAAATAGCAACCTCCCCTTACACAACCAGGATTCTAGCATGCATGAAAATTGCAATCGTCATGGCAAATGGGATGGACGGATATGGAGCCACCACCTGGGCAGTTGAACTCTCCAAATACCTCACCAATCGTGGAATCGAGAACGGTCTCTACTGTTATGACAGGTTCATCAGTAAAAACCGGCCAAAATCCACCTTCACGGTAGTTGATGACTGGCAGGCGTTCTCGCAGGAGATTGTCACTGCCGGTTACACTAACGCCATCTTCCCATCACTTCCAAAGGAAAACCTTGGGATTGACACATGCCTAGGCTTTGTTGAATTTCTACGGGCCATCAAAGGGCGAGTTAGTTTAACGTCATACATCCTCGAGAACATCACCTCCACTGGCTTCAAGATACCATTCATCCTCAGAATCCTAGCCCTCATGGATGTGATCGGTCACTATAACGTTGACACCTGGCTTGGTCAGTATGTTGTCAAACTAGGAATGCAGGATCGTTTTCGGCAGTTTCCGGCCGTCTACGACGTCGAAGGTCACCTTGCCGAGGCCAATAGGTACATGATGGAGAATAACTGCGAGATTGAAAATCGCCCACCAGGTATCTGCACCGCTGGTCGTGGTGCCTCGTGGAAACGGTATGATGATTCAGTTCGTCTGATGCGTAAGGTTCATGACCTTGATCCAACCTGGAAGATGAACCTCTACGGCTATCAGGGTGGTACTGGTTGTCAGAGCCTGTGGCTCCAACACGAGCACAAGGATTACATTAAGGTGATCTGCGGCAAGGGTGATGGTACCTATCCTGACACCTATATCACCAACCGCTCGGAGCCACCGATCGTAGCTACGTCTGGGTATAGCCACACCGTTCTCCCAGGTCTATTAACCCAGCACAGCTTTGGCAATTCGTTCTACCAACTCGCCGACCGCCATGGGTATGGTAGTAAGTTGGAATATGCACAGATGGAGATGATGCTATACACCGTTGGTGTATTCTCGGGCCACACCCTAAACGGAAACTTCTCGCATCACGATAACAATAAGAAGTTCATTGATTACCCGGCGTTCTGCATAACGATGGACCCGGCTAACATCACTGATCTCGACGCTAGAGACCTGCTTGACGTGTACGCCGACAAGCCGCTAATGAGAACGCTGATGCACAATGCGGTTGACTTTATGCAGGCTGAGTGTGGTTGGGACACTTGTGATAATTTTATGGGAATCTTTGGACATGATACCTCCGCCACTATCGAGGACGTAATGATTGACCGCCTCTACCGAGACGGTGTCGCCGCGGAGGTTAAAGCCGCAATTCCTGATGGTAAGAAGTGGATGTGGAATTCACCGTATTCAATAAAGAATGGGCAAATCTCCGTCTATGACGAAGCAACCCTAGCTGTTGAGAAATTTAAGCTGCCATTTAAAGTGAAGTTAGCGATTGCAACTACGGACGAATCCGATGAGTAACACTTGGTTTAATCTGATGGTGTTCGGTTTTCACATACAGATGGAACATGGGCGATGGTTACCACGATTTAGCTATAACAAGAACCAGGCCGAAAACAATTTTCCAGACGGCTATATTAAGCTATACGATTAGTTAGACTATGAAATGTGAGCTATGCGACGGTAGCGGATACGAGAGCGGAAAGTACCCTTGCGTAAGGTGCGAAGGTACTGGTAAACTGTGCGACGTCTGTGGATTGCCCGCTATAACCGGTCAAATCTGTAATGACTGTGCACGACCACAATCCCGCAGATTAGATGGTCCACCTCCAACGAAAGACAAGTAAATGAACGAAACAAGCAAATCAAATAGGGTCAGGCGTAAATCCAACGAGCTTTACCAACGAATAATGCGCGGTAAACTCCTTGATGTCGGGTGTGGACCTGACGCAACGAAGATCACTGATTTTCCAGGACTAACCGAGGTGGTGCCATTCGACGAGGCACAGGGTGATGCCAACCTTATTGATTCCTACTACGCGGCTAACACCTTCGATGTGGTGTATGGTAGCCAGGTGCTTGAGCATCTGCACAACCCGCACGATGCACTTCGTCGTTTCTTAGCCATCACAAAGCCTGGTGGGCACGTTGTTATGAGCATCCCGGATTTTGTGATCTACGAGAATTCCATATTTCCATCACGTTTCAACCCTGATCACAAAACAACATGGGGATTCTATCGACCAAACCATGATCGAGGTGTTGGAGTTGCTGACCTAGTTCAAGGTTTCGTGGGTGTGGCACAGCCGATTCTTATTCAATACTGCGACACTAATTATGACTATGCGCTAGATAAGAGCGTTGACCAGACCTTTGACGAGTCGCGTGGTGTTGAAGCATGGATTGAATTCGTAGTAAGGAAAAATTAATGATTCTCAGCATTTCGTATCACAAGCGCAGCGAGGAATACGCACAGGCACAGATTGACCATATTAAGCGGCTATGCGGTAAAATTAAGTATCCAATACTTTTCATCGTAGGAGAAGGCGCAAAGATTGACTATAAGGGCGTATCTGACTGCATAACTGAGAAGCATGTAGATTTCTCAAACGTTAGGTATCCTTTTATTTGCAACCAAGTGTTTAGTACCGCGGCAGAGCATGCATACCATAACAAATTAAATTTCCTATGGTTAGAGACTGACTGCCTCGTTCTTCGACCAGATTTCATTCAGCTCATCGAAACTGAGCTGCTAATGTCCGGCAAGCGAGCGGTTCTCACGGCATGTTCAAACCCACCACACGACATTATCTCTGGGGTTGGTGCCTACAGGCATGATGTCTATGAAAAATGCCGGTCAGCAATGAACCCTGAATTTGGTGGATGGGATGGAGCGTTGGTTCGCGAGTTTCCAAATGACATACGCTATAGTAGTTTAATCTACCACAAGTATGGTGATTATGATGCGGATGGAAAAGCTCATCCTTTTAAATTCGATTCTAATCAGCTGGTTGGTGCAGCCATAGCCCACAAGATGTGGAGTCTAGAGGAATACGATAACAAGGATCTATATGGTTAAATGCTTCTCTTCTGGCGACATGGGTGATTGCATACTCTCACTACCGATACTAAAGCATCTCGGTGGCGGAGAGTATATTGTAGGATCGCGCCCATTCACCCGATTTATTACCTGGTTTGACGTAATCAGGCCGCTATTTGAGATTCAGCCGTATGTTCAAAAATTTAGATGGGAAGTGGCTGGCGAGCAGTTTACCCATGATATGTCTACCTTTCGACCACCACGCCCAAGTCTCACATTAACGCAGCTGATGGCTGAGCACGTTAAGACATGGCCGGTTGATGTGGCAAGTCCGTGGCTCACGGTAACTCCAACCGTGAATGATAGAGTCATTATTCACCGTAGTGATCGCTACCGCAATGATCTATTTCCTTGGCAGCAAATCGTCGAGTTCTACGGTGATCGCCTCCTCATGGTAGGACTCCCGCATGAACATGCCCAATTTCAAGGTAGCTATGGTAAAGTTGAATTCTACGCGATTAGGGACTATTTAGACCTAGCGCAGATGATTGCTGGTAGTTACCTGTTTATTGGCAATCAGTCAAGTCCAATGGCGGTTGCGCAGGGATTAAAGCATCGTCTAATTCAGGAGACCTGCCTCTGGACACCAGATTGCATATTTCCACACAATGACGCCCAATACTGCTATGATGGTGCAGCGGTGCTACCTAATGATCGTGGAGAGTCTATCACAACACGGAATGACATCATCGCCACCCGCAACGCTGACCTAAGTATCGTAGAACAATCCTTCAGAAACGCCGGTATTGACTGGACCGGGCCAATGAGCAATCGTGGTCGTAGACGAGTCAACGAGAATGCTACATACCACCAGGTTAATGTTGGCGGTGGTGCAGCCATGATGCTCCCATCCACCAGTCTGGTTTTTAGAGCGCTTAACCATGGTAATTAAGTGTTCTAGGCGGTAATCCCTATGAGCATTCGTAGTTATTTCATGAAGTACCACCCTGCAATTATCCGCGGCGCACTGTACGTTGCCATTGCGCTTCTATACAGTTTCTTAGACCTTGTTCCAAAAATGACGCAGGATGTACGGGTGTTGATGGACACATTTGATTGGGTGGTATTCGCCTGCAAATGCATCGCACCGGCGCTTCTAGTACTGCGAGCATTTGTGGATCAGAGTGTGCACAATGCTTCCACCTCAGCTGATCAGCCAACCACGACCAAACAGGTTGAGCAAGTCATTAGCTCGTATAATTCCTACCTCGCAGATAAATTCCCAGACATCATCGAAAAAGAAGATTCTACAAAGCGATAGGTTGGACTTAATTCCACCTCTGGAAGCTCAACATATCAATAGTGAGACGTACTCTAAAACTCGTCTAATGGTTAGGTAATGAGGAAACTCGGATTACCCTAGCCAGAGTGGTTGCTCACAGCCGATTCAAATCCGTAAGCAGTAGCATTGTCCTGTTACCGGTTAAAGAAAAATTGTGAGGCGATTGTCAATGTAGGAGCAGGCCATGAGGAGTGTGAAGCGGGCAGGATGCCACCAATCCACTGGTTTCGGAGACTGACTGCTTGCCACCTAGTGACGCCCACCGCCTTGTAGTTAATAGCATATATGGAAAATGTCAAGCCAGGAGCAGATAAATCAATTGAAGAGATCACGGCCCTTGTCAAGGATAACATGGGGCTAGTATGGCATTTCGTTAAGAAGTATGCCTACCTTAAGGACCTCGACCTAGACATCACCCACGATGATTTGGTCAATATGGCTGAAGGTGCACTAGCTAAGGCAGCTCGTCATTTTGTCCCAGGCCAAGGTAAATTTGGTAACTATGCCTCTATCGCTATCGATAACGCGATGAAAACCCTGGTTAGCAACGAGCACGATTTCTACGCCCACCACGACATGACCCTGCAGTCTCCGATTGGAGATGACGAAGGTGAATCTGACTCGACGAAGTTAGACAAGGTTATCATGAAAGGTGGTAAACCAACCATCGCAACTGATGACGATCTCGCCCGTGAAACATCTGGTGAAGGTGAACACGCCATGTCACATTCTGAGGCTGAGGAATTGATTGATAGCGCAATGGCTGCATTACCAGCACGTGACCGCCAAGCCGTTAAACTATGGTTGGCTGGTGAAACTTTCCGTGAGATTGGTCCAAAGATTGGTGTATCCCATGCCATGGCTGGCGGTATTGTCAATAAGAGTTTTGAGGTTATGCGCCGGTGGTTTGAGAAGAAAGGTTTCACGAACATCGAGGATATTATCCTCCTCTCTGAGAGCCTCGACAACCGTGGTATTCAGACCAAGGTATTGCTGATTGCCTCATTGATGAAGAAATAAAGCTTTCCACCTAGCGGTGGTTGGTGTATTCTCCTATCTCCAAGCAAGCGAAGAGATTTACGCTGCAGTGAGGAGTCTGAAATGACGATAGCGAGGTGAGCCTAACGGGCGCTCGTAACTGAGCAGGATTCAAGGTAGGATAGTGACCTGGTCGGCGTAAATCTTCAAATTTGTCTGTCTGGGAACATTGCACAGCAGTCTATTCACGGTTCACCAGGTAATTATCATGTCGAGTACAACCATAACACCAGCAAGAAGGAGGAGAGCATATGCACAATTCGCAGGATTTAGATTTTCCATCCGAGGCCACACTCTTCATGGAGATGTGTGAACGACTTCAGGACGACTCTGAGACCGTTATAAAGCAGTGGTTAGAGTACGTGAGTACGGCCCACACCCGACGAGCAAGCGTAAAATCGCTCGGTGTTAAGACTACGATAGCCATGTGGCTCTTGTCTGCTATGTCATTCTACGCCGGTGCTCTAGACCTTGGAGTGGCGGTTATGATTGTCTCCGTGCTTGTTCAGCCAATTTGTCATATCGTCGCGGTACGAATTTCGCGGATTAAATCGGTCTATGAGTTCTATTGTGATGTCATCAAATACCGCGACGCTTGTAATAGACAGCAACAGCCTATGGGCACAGAGTTGGTTTGCCGCCGGTAACACCTGCAAGGATCCAGAGCCACAGCGCGATCTTGGTGTTGACATCGCTCTACGCAGCCTACTCAGCTATCTAAGAAACGAGGAACGTTTATCACCTCAACCTACCCACGCCATTATGATGTGGGATGGAGCCGCGAAGAACGACAAGGGTCGATCACCAAAGCCATCGCAGTTCTACGACGGTGCCACCATTTTTAGCGATCTATGCCAATCAATATTTGGAATAGTTCAACACCGCTGCGAAGGTGAGGCTGACGACGCTGTCGCCTCAGCGGCCGTTAGTCGTTCGACGATTGACGAGGTGGTGTATGTTGGCAGTTTAGATAAGGACATACAGCAGGTTGTTGATGGTAACATCAAATTCTTTTCATTTCGCCTATCCCGAGTAATTGAACGATCCGAGATTCTTGAACGCTGGAATATTAAACACCCAGCGCACCTCGCGATTGCACTCGCCATACAGGGTGATTCAACCGACAAGATTGGTGGCATTCGCGGCTATGGTCCAAAGAAGGTTAAGGAGCTAATGGAGCATGTTGACGAGACAACATCCCTTGGGGAGGCGATGGAGATTATCATTGGACATATACCTGACAAGCATCATGACGAGTTTATATCCGCGTTTGAACTAACCGCACTCAACACGACGATCCCTACGCCAGATCCTACACGGATCACCATTAACGCTGACGCTGTGCCTGAATCAATGTTTAAACTTAAAAGGTCTCTTGGGTGGGAACCAGACGAGATGTAAACCGTATTTAATCTATCAACTTCGTAACACACATAAACAATGGCCAGGAATTAGCCCTGGTAATGTCAAAGCCGAAAGGCGTAAGTCGAGCTATGTTTCGCTTCCTATGTGATAGCGGCGAGGAACTTTTTAGCCTTGTCAAGCGCGGTGGAGATGACCCGCGAACCGCACCGGAGCCATACATATCGATGGCCGGTATCACCTATGGACTCGATGTTGAGGAGAAGAAACGGTACGTCGAGCTGCTCTCCGAGGCCAATAGCCATATGTCTGATGTTAAGACAGCCGGATTTGACCTCGAGTTCTTCACGGAGTTCATGGAAGCCTGCGCTAAGGTTGACAAATTACGATACGAACGAGACCTGAGCCGAAACTAATCTTTCCACCGTGCACAGTGCGCGTATTCTCCTGCTATGTCATGGAAATTCCCAACCACCTGTCCATCCTGTAGCTCCACCCTCGAAAGACGAGGAGTTCACTATTTCTGTCCAAATAATCTAGGTTGCCAGGATCAGATCCTATGCCGCCTGGAGCACGCCATCGGTAAGGGTGCACTCGATTGGCAAGGAGTTGGGCCTAAGTTCATTGAGAGTCTGGTCAAAAATTTCAATGTTAAGAACCTTGGTGATCTATTAGACCCGGTGATTGTTGGCGCAGCGGTCGATGACACGGTTGCCTCATTGAAGTATATGAGACACGCTGTTGAGTCTAATGACCGACCACTGTGGCGCAAACTCTACTCACTTGGAATTGAACATATCGGCCAAACACTCTCGAAGGAGCTATCATCCCGCTATCCAAGCCTTAGCGATATGGCCAACGACCCTAACCTCCATATCCACACCGGCCCAGTCGCCGCTAGGAGTCTTACGTCTTGGTACGCAGCTAACGGCGACCTCCTAGCAAGGTTAGCATCCTATGGATTTATTCTTGAGCAAACCGTTACGATTGAAACAATTCAAGGTGCGGCATCTGGTAGGACGTTTGTTATCACTGGATCGCTACAAACTGGCTCACGTCCACAGGTTGCTGAACTCATTGAGCGGCATGGTGGCGTGGTAAAAGGCGGTGTCAATAAGAAGATTGATTACCTGGTGGTTGGGATGGACGCTGGTGGTACCAAAACAGAGGCAGCTAAGAAGCACGGTACCAAATGTCTGAGTGAAGAGGAACTATACGAACTACTCGGCGTGCCAATGCAGGCCACGCGAGTAATACCTGAGGAATTCTAAAGCTATGGAAATGCAACCTACGATGTTATCTGACGATGAACTATGGAGGTCAAGAGTGCTTCACCTGAGTAAGTATGGCGCGCTGTCCAACCTCACCGAGGATACGCTGCATGGGTTGGTTCGCCGCCTTATGCTTAAACCTGACTGCCAGTTTAAGATTGAACACGCACCAGGAGGCATAACGTTTATCCATATAGAGTGGTTTGATTTGAAGTTTGTGTTCAAACTGGCACTGTTAAAGAGAACCTTTTGGCGCAGTGGACGGAAATTTCTAGAGGTTAGCATAATAGTCGATGGTAGTGCTATGCGGCGAATGATTTTAACGCCTGAGGTATGGGAAACTGCCTTTGAGCTGCTAGAAAGTGTCAGTTACCACCGCGATGACATCGGATACGTCTCGCGAAATATAAGATTTCAAACTATCCATGATTGCGTGCTTAAACCGTTGAAGAAAAAGGTTAAAAATAGAGTGTCAACCTCAACGCCGACCGAGTAAGAATCTTAAATTGTAGTTAAAACAAGGAGATCCTATATGAGAATGTACCAAGTCATCACCCTGTTAGTCATGGTGTCATCATTAGCCTACGGAGGTAAGCTACAGTTAGACCAGCAACAATTCATCGCCAAGATCAAACCTATCGCTGTTGAGGTTGGCGCAAAATACGGCATACCAGCCTCCGCCATCGTTGGCCAAGCAATCTACGAGAGTGGTTATGGTCGTAGCTATCTCGCCAAGACAGGTAACAATTACTTCGGTGTTAAGGCGTTTAAGGATTGGAAAGGTAATAGGATCGCTAGCGGTGGATCCACCTACCGCCGTTACACCTCAATGCGCGAGAGCATCACCGATTACGCGCGATTCTTAAAGAAGACGCGCTACGCACCAGCCTACAAGTACGGAGATGGACCACGATTTGTGCAAGCCATAGCCAAACTCGGATATTGCCCAGACGCTGGCTATGCCAAGAACGTTGGCCGCATCATTCAGAGATTTCGCCTTAATGAACTAGACGCTTAAGGATTCTAAATCCCAGTGGACTATGACTCATTGAGAAACGTTCTTGAGGATAACTTTCAGCTAGTACCGGATCGGTGTACCCAGACCGAACTAGTGATCGTATGCCCAGAGGACGAATGCGGAGACCGCACAGGTAACCGCACTTTTAATTCGAAGATTGAGAAAACTAATTGTTGGCGCTGCGGTAAGGCGTACAACATCCGCGGTTTCCTACGAGAACACGGCCTACCGTGGGAAGAGGAGGACGAATCCAATCTCAACGGCAAGAGCGAATTGCTCGCTGTTGAGCAGGAGATTAAGGAGGTAGCAATACATCAGAATGGTTTGTATTGCGTTCGTTTTCCACAGAGCAGCCACCCGCTATCACCTACGCCACAGACCGAACAGGAATGGCTAATATCAGACATGGCCGAGCGTAAGCACCTGACCTATGATGATTTCGTCGCCGCCGGAGTTCATACCACGCGAGATCCATACTGGGAGAAGTATGCCATCTTCCCGGTCTATGAATTTGGCAACCTCGTAATCTATCAGGGACGAACATACCGACAGGAGGATGAAGGCGGTACCACAAAGATGTTCCCGTCAAAGAAGTACCACCCAATGGGTAGCAAATACTGGCTCTATAATATCGACAAGGCTCACCGAGCGAAGTCTGTTATCGTGGTGGAGAGTATTCTCAACGTCCTATCGCTCCAGAAGGAGATAGCCGCAAGAGTTGCCGCTGGTGCCACCGACCTACATGGTGTTGTTCCAGTCGCCGTTTTCCGCCACCACATTAGTGACCAGCAACGAATGAAGCTGGAGATTCTCGAGGCCGGCGATATCACTTTTATGTATGATGATGACGCCACGGCGGATGCATGGAAGCAGAGTGAAACCCTACGAACACCGTCCTACGTGGTAGAGATGCCTAAGGGTGTCGATGCTAATGACGATCCAAAATCTGCATTGGACCTCTACTTGGGTAGTCGTAAGAAATGTGGCGCTCTCGCGAGTCTTGACGCGATGCTGGATGGACTCTAAGTCAGCCCTGATCCAGAGAATACGTTGGTGTTGATGTTATCGTTGGTTTGGCGCAGATTGACAGCTAATCCACCATTTTTCATTGAGGAGTCAGAGGCACTGTCGTTGGCTAATTGAATAATGTTACGAACCGCGAATGCCGTCTTAATTAGTGTTGGTTCACCCTTGCTGTTGTGGTCAAATCCGTCGAGACTCAGCTCCTTAATCCAGCAATCCTTTGCGATGTATGAGGCCGCGGTCGGTAATTCAATGTCAGAAACTGAAGGATCGTTACTATTGATTGAACTATTGATAATGGCCGCCTCCTGCGAACCAAGTCCACGGAGTAGCTTTATGCCAATGTCGTACTTGAACTGCGGTACCATTGAACCGGTGCCATTGTTCGGTGGACTCAGCGGCGTAATGAGATTGTCCAGTGTTAAACCTGTTCGTCCAGCACGTACACATGCCTTCCAAAGGTTCATCAAGAAATAGATTCGGCTACGTTGGCGACCACCGGGAGGCGGAATCTCGTGTAGGAAGTCAATGCGCAAGTCACCCATAACAGCGTCCATCCCAGGGAACGACACCGGTACTGAGCCAACCATAACTTTCATGGTGTCAATTTGAACCGGTGGTAGAGATATCTTCTGTGCAAAATAATGCAAATCATCACCGATATCGATAGGCTCCTGCCAAACAGATCGTAATCCCTGCACAACGTTCGTAAAGTCGAGCATCCACATGTCATTACGATGGATGTCTGTGGCTCCTGACTGGCTTGATCTACCCCACGGGTTGCGATGTTTGAGTGGCACGTATTAACTACGATGCATTATGTTCTTAGTCTATGCCAGAGGAGCTAAGCGGCACATACGCCGGAATCGTATCGGATGTCAATGATCCTAGTAAGGTTGGGCGAGTTAAGGTCTATGTGCCAACGGTGCACGGTCAGTTAAACGAGGAGGGTGGCAGTATCCCAGCGCAACTACTCCCGTGGGCGTTCCCAGCGGGTATTCCGTCCGGTGGGCAGGTTCTCTCCGGTGGTATCTCATGGTTGCCAATTGTCGGTGACCAGGTATGGGTGCGCTTCCTTGACGGCCAGCCAGAGAAACCGATCTGGGAATGGGCCAACCAAAACATCTACCAACGTGACAACTGGGGTCCACTCAACAAGTACGACAAGGCTGGGCCGGTTGCGCGC
>Ga0208923_1000002_pt1 | contig 131598 bp, 121 predicted proteins | sample ColrivemetaGS575_FD_187620 | JGI IMG/M metagenome (GOLD analysis project Ga0208923, IMG submission 187620) | Estuarine microbial communities from the Columbia River estuary - Freshwater metaG S.575 (SPAdes) (version 2) | ecosystem: Environmental > Aquatic > Marine > Intertidal zone > Estuary ...
ACAGATCGCTTTTTAGCAGAAGACTTCTTTTTAGATGATCGCTTTTTAGCAGAACGTCTTTTAACAGATCGCTTTTTAGCAGAAGACTTCTTTTTAGATGAACGTTTCTTAGATGAACGTCTCTTTACAGATCGCTTTTTAGCAGAAGACTTCTTTTTAGATGAACGTTTCTTGGATGAACGTCTCTTTACAGATCTCTTCTTAGCAGAAGACTTCTTTTTAGATGAACGTTTCTTGGATGAACGTCTCTTTACAGATCTCTTCTTAGCAGAAGACTTCTTTTTAGATGAACGTCTCTTAGATGAACGTCTCTTAGATGAACGTCTCTTAGATGAACGTCTCTTAGATGAACGTCTCTTAGATGAACGTCTCTTAGATGAACGTCTCTTAGATGAACGTTTTTTCATTGGAGAAGACTTCTTTGGTGCAGATCTTCTACGTCTTGGGGATTTCATTTTTTTGGAACCAGATTTTTTGGCACCTCCGAACAAATTACTGACAAAGTTTTCAATCATTTTTATTTATACTATAAACAAATATTTTTTTTTTATTTAATTGTAATTAATTTTATTTTAATAAAATTAATAAAATAATTAATCAATCCCAATACTTTGAACCATATGATATAAATATTTCACTAAAAGGTTTAATATTACGAGAAGTCTTTGCATAAACATTATCACCTTTAATTTCAAAATAACTATTGTTTCTAAATTTAGAATTATGAGCATCATTAATATTTCTTATAATAGTACTCCTTAAATCCAGACCATCCCAACATTTTTGTCCTTTATTCTTCATATCACAAAATACGTAATCCCAGCATTTTTCTTTTTTACATCTTCGTTCCAAATTTTCTAATGAAACTTGGTTATAAGGAAAACTATATTTTCCTATTATATCACCTCTTTTAAATCCATATGGTCCAACAAATAAACCATTACCACCATTACGTATATTTGATTTGTCTATATACACATTGTCTATTAACATTGTATGTAAATGACAATATTCTGGATATAAACCTAATTTTAATTTACAACGAGAATTATTACTATTATTAATATAACCACATTTACTCGTTTTATCAACTTTTGTTTTTGCTTTAATTTCATAATCTTTACGTTTAGGTGATATATGTTTTTTTTTAATACTTTTAAAATTTCCTTTTACAAAGTTTGGATCTGGACTTTTAAAAGATTTACTCATATTATAAGCAATCAAAAAATATTTACATAAAAATTATAATTATCTTTTTTATTGATCTAAATTAATATGACTATAATAATTTTATTTATAGTAATAATATTAATAATAATATTTACAAAACGTTATGAATCTTTTAATCAAGACCCGTATAAATCTTATATTTTTGATGAAAAATTAAAGTCTCAAGAATATTTAACATTTTTAGAAAATGTGTATAGTGAATTTAAAAAAAAAACTAAAACTATTGATAAATTAACTGACGATATAGAAAATGAAATATTATCACCAGTTTATAAAAAATGGGACGAAAATACACCTAATAAAACAATTTATAAAAAAGAATTTAATAAAAAAGGTGAATTGTCTATAGATTGTACAGCATTATCAAATCATTTGTGTCAATTTACTGATCCTAATTTTTATATACCTTCAGATAGAGTTTACGCTCCACCACCTTGGTTAATAAAAAGTTATAAAGATTTAGAATATCTAAAACAAACAAATTTAAAATGTTTTAATGAAAATTTTGCATGTTGTAAAAAATCATTAGCATAAATATCATTACTTTTTATTTATGATATATATAAATTTTTTTTACATAGTTATATTATATGTTGTATATTTTAATATTTATTGCTATTTTGTATATAGTTTATAAAAATATAGAAACATTAGAAAACACTAAACAGCTCACAATTGATGTTCCGTGTAAAAATTGTAATATTTGGAATCATTTAGATGCAAAAACAAAATGTAATACTATTTGTCAAAAAGCTAATATTAATAAGCCATATAAGTTTACTGGTAAATGGGTAAATAACGCTAATAAATCAAAAGATTCAATTTGCGAATGTAGTAAATTAGGTGAATATAATAAACATTATGTTGGATGCGCATTAGGAAAAAATTGTTTTATATGGAATCATGGTGATGCAAAAACAATTTGTCCAAAAATGTGTAATCAATATTTACTTGATAAAAATACCGAATGGACAGGTAATTGGAAATCTACTTCCATAAATTCATCTGCATGTGAATGTCAATATTATAATTAAAATAATAATATTAAATATATTATTATTAACTTTTATTAAACATTTTCATATGCTATAACTTGTTCCGGATTAGATTCTCTTAAATTAAAAACTAGACCAGCTAACATAAATATTAATCCAATAACAATACCAGCTATTCCTCCGCCTCTATTTGAACTTTCTATAGGTGGGTTACATTGTTCTTCACCTTGACTTCTTCCTGTAAACCAATACCCAACTAAAAATATAACTATACCAACTAAAATTAAACTTGTACCTAAAAGACCCATTTTTATATATATTACTTATATATAAAAAAATAATTGTAAATTAAATTGTTAATTTATATTTGAAATATTCTAAAAAAGCATTTTGAAAAATCTTAAACTCCTTTTTATCATTTATCGTTAAATTTTTTAAAATATATTTTGAAGACACTACTTTATCAGGTAATTGATAAAATCTATCTTTAAAAGTTTCATTAAATATATCTATTTCTTGATTTCTATTTAACATTATATAATTATAAAATGAATCATATTCCTTTGTCATTTATCTATTTATAATAAAAATATTTTATCTATTAACCTAATACAATTTTATATTTTTTAATATATAAATCATTGTTAATATTTCCTCTTGATTTTTAATTAATCTTTTAATATTTTCTTTACTTTTATAAAAATTATGTAGTTCTTGTAAATATATTTTTCTATTTAATATATTCTTAATAAAAAATACAAACTTTTTATATTTTATTTTTAATGATTTTTTATTTAAATCATTCTTTATAGTTTTAATATCATCATTTAGTAAAAATATATAAGTTCTTAAAAAAATATATAATGTCGAACATTCTAAATTAGATTGACATAATGGACATTTAAACCTTTTATATTTTAAAAATATAGATTCATCATTTATTTTTAATTTTGATATTATATATCTAAAAAAACACATGAAATGATAATTATGATTACATTCTAATATAATTTTCGACGTATTTATATTCAATTTTACATATTCATTATTTACATATTCATTATTTACATATTCATTATTTACATATTCATTATTTACATATTCATTATTTACATATTCATTATTTACATCTTCTAAACAAAATATACAATCTTTATTAAAACTCGGATTTATTGATTCATCTGTTATTTTAAAATTTTGTATAGTCATTATTATGAATATAACTCCAATAAAATTTTATATTTCTCTAAAATTGATGATGTACAAAAACTATTCACTTTTTTCTTACATAATGGACATTCTACTCGAAAACAATTACTATTAACAGATGTATTTATACTATTTTCTGTTTCATAATATGATTTTATATTATCTAATTCATTTAATTCATTTGATTTATTTACATTTGATTTTATTTCATTTACATCTGATTTAATTTCACTTGAGATTCTTTCATTTGATTTTATTTCGTTTACATCTGATTTAATTTCACTTGAGATTCTTTCATTTGATTTTATTTCATTTACATCTGATTTAATTTCACTTGAGATTCTTTCATTTGATTTTATTTCGTTTGATTCAGATGAGTTTATTATATGACGTAAATTAACTAAATGATCATAATAAAGATTTATATCATTATTATATGATTTTTCAGTTAAATTTTTATTACGATTCCATAATACGGCTTTATTTTTTATTATATCAAAATCAATTACATTATTATCAATTACATTATTATCAATTACATTATTATCAATTACATTATTATCAATTACATTATTATCATTTGAATTATTATCATTAAATTTTTTAAAATTTTCGTGTTTACTACTACAATTACTATTACTATTACTAGAGTCACTTGTTTTATTTTCACTTGAACATAAACTAGATAAACTTGAAGATAAAGAATTATTTTCACTTTCATTTAAAATATCAATTTCTACATTTGCAAATATATATTCATTATAATTATGTTTTATATATTTTGTAAAACAACATAAATGAAAAATATGATTACATTTTAAAATTATAATTCTAGATTTAAACCAATCCATATTTAAACCATCTGTATCTTTATTATAATCTGTTTTAATATTTTCACCATTTAAAAATGAGTTTAAACAAAAACAACATGTAGATTGAGAATATGGAATATTATTTAGTATTTCGTACAAATCATGAGTTGTATCGTATAATGATAATTCTGGTATCACATTACATTTACCAGATTTTATAACAAAACCAATCATTTTTATAATTTTCATTAAAACAATAAAAAAACAATTTTTTATTATTGATCGACGATTTGATCGACGATTTGAACGTCTTAATTACAAAAAATACCAGAAAACTAGATACCTAGGCAGTGGTATATAATATACTTATTCCGTATTATTACAATATCGGTGTATACTTATTCCGTATTATTACAATATCGGTGTATACTTATTCCGTATTATTACATTATCGGTTTAAACTTATTCCGTGTTATATAGTTATACTAATGGACACCACATAGATTGCCATGGATTTTTAGCACCTTTCATATATACTATATCAGAAGGTAATGGATAAAAAATTCTATATAAATTTTTATAGAGTGTTTGATTAACATATGCATCAGTCATTGTTCTAACTTGGCTACTTGGTCTTGCTGCTGTTTCACCTAACATAGGATCTGCATACTTCCAATTATTATAAACCAAATTATAAAGTCTATTAATAATAAATGGTTGAGCCGATAGTGGATTTTTTGTTGACATTTGTGAATCAATCATACTCATAGCTCTCATCATATCATGATCTTCATGAACTAAATTATGACAATGAAACATATAATCACCTTTATGTGGACCAAATCTTGCTAAAACATATATTACTTCACTTGGTCCTAGGTAAAATACATCTTTTGGTGACCATATTTCATTTGTTCTTAAACCTACTGGTTCCACACCACCTGGTATTTCACGATCTCTTCGTAATAAGAAAAAATCTACAAGATGCATATGAACCGGGTGAAACCAACCTCCACCAGACTTAAATTTCCAAACCTCCCATGTATTTTGTCCAACATCGCTAGCTGCAATTTTTGCTGTGTCCCATGTCTCTCCGTTTATTACCCAATGACCATTACTTCTACCAAATACCATTTCTCTATGATATTGATCAGCCATAGCCATCGCCATTGCAGCATCACGATCTGGTTTTGTTAAAACATTAAATATGGGTTTTAATGGATCAGGTGTTGTTTGAGTAGTAATGAAAACTGGTGGGTTTGGAACAGATGGAACTGCTGAAAAACTAGCTCTTGCAAGTAAATGTGAATGACAAAAATAAGGAACATCTTTCATAATTTTACTAACAAAATCATTCCAAAAATAAACTGTTCTACTACCATAATTTGCAAAATTACATACAATTTCATATCTTTCTGCAACTCCAATGAGTAGACCTTCAATAGGAAAAGCTATATGAGTAGTTCTAAAACCACCATCTGTTGCTATAACTCTACATAATCTCTGAGAAATATCATTTAAATTGTGATCCTTAATCTTAAAAAGATAAGGTCTTGATGCAGCTGCATTTAATATTCTAAATCTATACCATTTAGGTTCTAAATTCATTTGAGGAAATGGTATTCCATTAATAGTATTAATATCACCATAAAGGTCGTCTTTGTGATCTTCAAAATAACTATATCGCAATTGACATTTATTATCTAATACTTTATCTGCTAATATCATACTGAGTTCTTCTATATCTTCTAAATTCCATGGTTCTCCACATCCACCATCTTTGACTTTTGCTGATGTAATTTTTAAACCAGCTAATCCATAATATGCATTTTCTGTTGTAATATGTAAAGCATGATCATGATACCATCCTGTACCAGCTCTATTATTAGGAAAGATGTAATCTTTTACTTCACCAAAACACGTTTCATCTTCTGCCCAACCATCAAATGGAGCTAAACTTGCTGAACCATGAAAATGAACACTTATAGGTCTACCCGATTTACCATTTACCGGTAAACAAGGATTGTAACTTCCTTTAAAATACCCTGTTACTGTATTAATTGAATTTTTAAATCTTACAAGTGACTCATGACCAGCTGGTACTCTCATTGTTGGTCCAGGTGCCATTCCATTATATGCTAAAAACCATGTTCCAGGATGTACCTTACATCCCACAATTGAATTATCAAATGGTCTAGTTTGTACTTGTGATATAGTAATATCATAGGATAACATACAATGATTATCTGGTCTACATAACTTATTTTTTGGAGCAATAACTGGAGGATTTTTAAACAGATCAACAAAAGGTGTAATTTTATATGGTGTACCCAAAAACCCACCAACATTAATAGTAATACCATCTCCTGATTGACAAATATCACTTTGTAAACCAAAAGGTGAAATTGGAATCGTTTGTGAATTTATATTACGAAATACTAAATAATATATTAATATAAACATTTTTAATATATTATTACAATTACTTTTAAATTAAAATTTAAACATATTTATGTTTATTATTATAATAATTGCGTACATTTTGTATAAAATATTTATTTAGGGTAATCAAGAAAGATGAAAAGTACATTAATCACGCTTCCTTTATATTTATTATCTAATCTTAGTATAAATAAAGGTCTTGAACCTTGGAATATAGTAAGAAATATATTTGGTACAAATACAAATACAAAGAATCATGAAATTATAAAATGTAATAATAGTTATTTAAATTGTAAAAACGAAGAGGAAATTATTAAAATATTTTATCCAAAAGGTAGTTATTCACCAAGTAAACAAATAGTTGGAGGAATAGGATTTTTTGCTAGTCCAAAAAATATATTTATGGCAAATGAAGTTGTTTTTAAATACCAAGTTTATTTTGATGATACATTTCAACCAGTTCTTGGTGGAAAACTACCAGGATTATTTATTGGTAAAGGAACCAATAAAAAACATATGGTTGGAGCTTCAGGAGGAAAACACCTTGACACATCTAGTTGTAGAATAGCTTGGAGAAGTAATTTAACAGCTGAAGCTTATATCTATATTCCAGATAATCAACATCCGAATTTTTATAATATTCCAAATTTAATATTAAATCCACAATATGGACATTCATTATGGAGAGGTCTTTTTCAATTTTACAAACACCAATGGAACAATGTATCAATTAGATTAAAAACAAATACTTTCACAAATTCTATACCAAATTACGATGGTGAATTAGAAATCACTATCAATAATGTTACACAAAGTTTTAACAAATTATTATGGAGAACACAACAAGAATATAATATTAACGCTATTATACTTGAAACATTTTTTGGAGGAAGTCAACCTAACACTGCAACTCCAAATGATACATGGTCTTATTTCAAAAATATACAATTGCAAAAACTTAATTAAATATTAATTTAAAAAAAATTAAATTAATATTATTTATGTTTTTATGTTTTTATGTTTTTATGTTTTTATGTTTTTATGTTTTTATGTTTTTTGATGATATTAATTTATAATTGTCATTTCAATTTGAGAACGTCTATTATTTTTTTTATAATCGTGTGTAACCCATGAATACATACCAATATGATATAACATTACTGTAAATATAATTACTGTTGTAAAGAATGTAAATATTTTATTAAAAACTACACTTAAAAGTAATTTATGATATTGATTTCTAAGATGACTATTAAATAAAGAATATATCATAAAACAAAAGACAGGAAAAACTAATATAACAATATATGGTAGTAAATCTAAAATTTTCTTATCATAAAATGCTGATAATAAATATATAAAGTATAATGTATTAAATAATCTAAAATAAATTAATGATAATCTTAAAACATTTATGAAATTAAAAAATCGTAATACAAAATTTATATTTGGTGCAATAATATTTACTAAACTATTAAAATACATATTGTTACACCAACGCTTTCTTTGATTTATATAGCTTTTAAATGAATCTGGTGAAATAGTATAAACGTGTGCTCTAGTATCCATAACTATTTTAGCTGTAGAATTTGTATAAATTAAAGATCCAGTAAATCGTCTGTCAGTACCAATGTTTTGAACACTTGATTTAATTAAATTATCTTGTTGTGTCATTTCTGAATATAATGTCATTGATTCGGCACAGCTATTTTCAATTTTATACATTGTATTACACCCTGGTAAACATAATACTTGATTAAATAAATCTTCATTTGTTCTTCTCATAAATTGACCATATAAATATTGATAGTTTTGTGTTAAATTCCAAAAAAAGTTTCCATAAGCTTCATTTACATTTACAATACCACAACAAGCAGTTGCATCTCTCCGTTTCATTGTATCTAATAAATACATTAAATTTGTATCAGATACAATTGTATCACCGTCTGTTCCATAAATATAATTAAATCTATTTACACCAAATAAATCAACTATATTAGATAAAATATCTTCTTTTAACGATCGGTTTTCAATTGTTAGATTATATCTTTCGTGATTAAAAATATCATTAAATAAAATAATAGAATCTTTTTTACCTAAATTTTTATATTTTCTAATCAAAATCATTGGTTTATTATTTCTTTGACCATATGTAATCTTTACATTAACTTGATCACCATTCCAAGATTTATATACTCCATTATTTTCTTTAGTAATAGAAGTAAAAATATCTGAATAATCATTATGACCATCTGAAATAACTGTAGTTAATAAATAATTTGATCCTAATTTATTAGAAATCAATGAATCAATTGTTTGTTCCACTTGTTCTAATCGTTCTTTACAAACAGGAACAAATGCTACAATTTTTTCAACATCTTCAGATTGTCCAAAATTTGGCTCTGAATCACCTTTAATAGCTTTGTAAATCATATTACAAATAAACATTACAGACATTAAAATATCATTTGACTTCAATATTAAAATAATGTACAAAATAACTTGTAAACTTCGTGTATAATATACTAATACACATCCCATTGCATTTAATAATACAATTCCAAAAATAAACATCCATTTTTTTAACAAAAATACTTTATTACTTACAACTTTGTTTTTATTATCCGAATAAAACAAGCCAAAAAAAATACCAGTAATAATAACAAAAATAGATAATCCAATAGCCAATGCAGCAATTTCAGCTCCTGTTAACGTCTTTATACTCGATACAGATGTGTCAAGTAATCCAAATGACACACTTGATTCAGTTGGTACACTTAATTCAGTTGACACACTTGACACACTTGACACAGTTGGCACACTTGATTCGGTTGATACAGTTGATTCAGTTGACACACTTAGTTTTAACATTTTACTTTTTTTTAAAATTAATAAAATAATCTAATTTCAATTTTTTATTAATTTTTTTTTATTAAAATATATGAACCTTTCCACCCATTCTTTCATAGTAATCAATAACTTTTTTATCTTCTTCATCTATATTTAAATTAATTACAATCAAATCGTATTTATTTTTTATAAATGTTACTCTGAAATTTTCTTTATCCAAGAATTTGATACATGTATTTGTATTTAAATTATTTTGAACTAACGGATCATAAATATCTACATTTGTATGTTTAACAAGTTCTTTATATAAATCATAACCTGGTGAATTCGTCAATAAACTTTCACCAGTTTTAAATCCTATACCGACAATAAGAACATTTTTACTATCGTATTTATCCATTAATTCAAACGCTTTCTTTTTAGGACGTTTTTCCATCAAATTTGTTGCATATTCTAAAACTGGTAATGATCCATTTTTCATTAAATAATATGGATTTACAGGAATACAATGTCCACCTACACCAATTCCAGGATAAAATGGCATAAATCCAAAAGGCTTAGTTGAAGACGCATTAATCATTTCTTTGACATCTATACCTACTTTGTCACACATATCTGAAATCTCATTTACATATGCAATATTCACCATTCTAAAACAATTTTCATATAATTTGCACATTTCTGCGCATTCTGTTGAACTAACTGGTACAATAGTATCTATAACTTTACTATAAATATCAACACATTTATTTAAACTATTATAATCTAATCCAGATACAACTTTTGGAATAAGTTCCATTGGAGGCTCAGTTCTTCCTGGATCAACTCTTTCAGGAGAAAATCCAACAAATACACCACGTTCTCTAAAAAATCCAAATATTTCTCTTGTAGCACCAACGTAAACAGAACTTTCAACCATAAGTAAAGATCCACTTTTTATAACATCTTTTAAATTATCTCTAACAGAATAAAGACAACTTAAATCAATTTGTTTATCAGATTTTACCAATGTTGGAACAGATACTAAAAAAACATTACAACTTTCTATACATGAATAATCTGTTTGAAAATGTATTTCTGGATATTTAGTCTTTAAATATTCTACTCGCTTCTCAGATAAATCTATACCAATCACATTATAATATTTACTAAATGTATTCATTAAATGCTCACCAACATATCCTACTCCTAAAACACATACACGAATTTCATCTTTTTTAATCATTGTTAATATATTAAAATTTATTTTTTTAAATTACTTTTTAATATATTAATTAAAATATTTTTGTTGCAATCTTAAAACTGCCTGTTCTTTCATTTTTGCTTCAATATCCAAATTAATCTTTGATCTTTCCAATGTTCGAATTAATGCCAATGGTAAATTTGTAACGTAATCAGAATGCGCTCGTCTAGCTGTTATAGAATCACTTATTTTTACACCACGTCTAGATTCAGATAAATGAAATAATGGTGTAATATCTCTTGATTTCCATATATCTAAAACTTCATTTGTTATATTTATCAACGCGTCATCATCTTTAATTGTTCCTGGATTAATATTATGATGATGATAATCAATTACAACACAAATTTTTAATAATTTCGATACTTCAAGAAGGTCTTCTATAGAATAAGCCATTTCACAATTTTCTAATACAAGTCTAGATCTAGAACTTTCAGATAATTTATAAAAATTTTCTTTAAAACGACTTAAAGCAAGTTCCTTTCCACCATTTTTTGATCCACCGTGAATAACAATAACACTATCCCTTCCACAATTCATCATATCTAATATTTTTGCATGAAGATCAATATCTATTACACTTTTTTCGACGACAGATTCTCTATGCGATGTTAATTGATTATATTGCCCTGGATGAAATGTTAACGTTTGATTGTAATGTTTTGCTATTTCACCAATTTCTTGAAGTCTAGATCTGAATTGTTCTAAATCATAAATAAGGTAATAGTCGGGATGACTTGCAAAAGGAAACATTTCACTAGACATTCTATATAAAAAAATATTATTTTTATAATTCCATCTAAAAATAGCTGGAAGATCATTAATATTTTGCCAAGCTAATTGGTAGATGTATTCTATACTATTTTGATTTACTGTATCTAAACGACATGTTCTAGAACAAAAAATTCCAAGCTTACGTAATTCTGTATTTATACAACAATATCCCATATTCAAATTACTTAAAGTCATCTTTCACATTTAATAACAATTTATATTTATAATTCAATTATTTATATAACTTTTATTTAAAAACATAAAATATATATTATTTAAAATAAATGACAATATTTTTAATAGGTATGTGCTATGCTGGAAAAACCACAATTGGTAGATTTTTATCTGAAAAATTAAATAAAAAATGGCTTGATTCAAGAGATATTTTTATATCTAAATTTAATATGTCAGAAAATGAATATTTAACACAACATGGAAAAATTAAATTTCAAGAAGCTGAAGAATTGTCTATATCTCAAGATTTTGGTGATTCTATTATATCATTAGGTGGTTCTGCTATTTACTATAATAAACAAATGCAATATATTCTCGATAACTATACTGTTATCTGGTTAGATGCTCCGTTTGATGTCATATTAAAAAGAAAATCTAATGAAAATTGGGAAAGACCAATTGTTTTTCCAGATGGTATAGAAACATTTCAAGATCTGTATTATCAACGTAAAGAACTTTATAAAAAATTCCATACAATTAGAATACCAATTCAGGAAACTGACTCGGCAAATGATGTTGTTGATAATATTATACTTAGATTAAAATTAATGCATTGAAATATATCTTAATTATATCGTATGGGTTCAAAAAGTTATGTTAATGAATTACTTATATATAATTATATTCATGTAATTAAGCCCAAATGATCCTAACATTTGGGCTTAATATTTTTTTAGTTTTTATATTTTAGTTTTTTAATTTTTAATTTTTATATTTTATCCTCTAATATTATTATTCAATTTAATTTTATCAAATTCTTGAAGCCATTGATCGATTTCAATGATACGAGTTTGGATCATTTTTTTAACAATCGAATCATTGTTTTCTAAACGTAACATAGAGGACGTAATATTGGATTTTTCCAACATAATAGCATTTTTATTAGCAAGAGTAAAAGGAGCGGCAGTAGTAGTCATAATAGTAGTACAAAATTTATAGAAATCTAAAAATAATTCAATTTTTTATAAATTTGCTTTATTTATGGTTTAAAATTATAAAAATTATATAAAAATTATAAAAAATTATAAAAAATTGAATAATATATATGACTGTAATTTATTTAAATAAGTATGTCTATTTATCAAACATCCCAACAAGATTGTGAGCAACAATTACTTGAAAAATTTAAAGACTTAATTGTTGAACATAATGAACAAACTGGGTCTAATATTCCTACAGAATACGAATTAGAACTATCAAAAACTCAAACAATAGCGTTTGAAAGATTTAAAAAGGGGGAGTCTTTATTAATTTTAGGGTCAGCAGGTTGTGGAAAAAGTTTTCTTATAAAACAATTTCACAAATGGATTACAAATAATCAGCAAAAAACAATGTATCTTACTTCTACTACTGGGATTTCCGCTTATAATATTGGTGGTATTACAATCAATAGTTTTATGGGTATAGGTACAGGAGAATCTTCTGTAGAAACATTAATCAGAAGATTAAAATATAAAACTAGTATTAAAAATCGTATAAAAATGACAGATATTCTTGTCATTGATGAAATTAGTATGATGTCTGCTAGTGTTTTCGAAAAAATAAATCATATTTGCCAAATACTTAAACGTTCAAATAAACCATTTGGTGGTATTCAAATAATTTTAACAGGTGATTTTTTACAATTAGAAACAATATTTAATTCAACAACAACATTAAATAATAAATCAGGTGATAATAGATTAATAATAGAAAGTGAATTATTTAAAAAGATGTTTACTAAATCAACAATTGTTTTACAAGAAAATTTTCGTCAAAAAACTGACACAAAATATATTGATATTTTAATGAGAATTCGTAAAGGTCTTCAGAATGAAGAAGATATAAAAACATTACAGACAAGACTTTTAGATACTGATAACAATTCTTTAATTCATTTAGTAAGTAGTAATAAAAAAGCACAATTAATTAATTCTAAACAACTTAATAAAATTAAATCAGATGATATTATATTTGAATGTCAATTTTCAAGATATGGTAATACAGAAACATGTGATTTATTAGAAAAAGAATTACTCTCACAATTTTCTCAACGAGGTATTGACACTCTAAAATTACGAAAAGGTTGTAGAGTACTACTTATTAAAAATTTAGATATATCATTAGGTCTCGTTAATGGTTCTATTGGTACTGTAAAAGATTTTATAAATAATAAAGTTGTTGTAGAATTTGATAATGGTGTTACTGAACAGATAGGTAAAATAGAATGGGAACTTGAAATAGATAATAGCAAGATTGTTGCTACACAAATACCATTTATGCTAGCTTATAGTATCACTATTCACAAAAGTCAGAGTTTATCACTCGATAAAGCCATTTTAGATTTGGCAGATTGTTTTTGTAATCATATGGTTTATGTTGCTCTTAGTAGAGTAAGATCTTTAGAAGGTGTTTATTTACATAGTTTTAATCCAAAAAAAATTACTGTTAATGAAAAATTACTCGATTTTATAAACGAAATTGAAACAAAAAATTGAAAAAATAAAAAAATCATAAAATTTTGAATAGGATGAAAGTAAAACAAATTTTGAAAAAGATAAACAACTTTTATAAGCAATATATAGAAATTGTCGAATTAAAAAGTTACTTTTAAAAAAACTCAAATATAAAAAATTAAAATAAAATAAAAAAAGGGCTTAAGCTTGCAAATAAATTATTATCTAAATGATATTAGTTTATTTGCAAGCTTAAGCCCTTTTTTATTTTAATTTAAATTTATTGTAAATTTTTTTATTAAATGTATATTTTAATATAATATGTCTTTATCTAAAACAAATTATGAAACTTTAAAAAGTTATTTAAATGATGGTATAGTACAAACTGAAATTTTAAACCCTAAAAGTACTTTTATGATTTGTAGTTATTGGTGGGGTAATGGAGTTGTTAATAGAAATTCTGTTCGTGGATTAACATATGATCAACAAGTTGATAGATTAATCTCTCAATGTCGTAAACTTAAAATTAATTATTATTTTATTAGATTTCCAATTTTTGAACAAAAAGGAATGTATCAAATTGCTCTTGGTTTAAAGGGAGAATTTATAATGCGATGTTTATTACAATTTCCAAAATACAAAGTTATTTATATAGATACTGATTTACAAATTTTAAAATATCCAAATTTGTTTGATATTGATGCTGATTGTTATTTTTTAAACTGGAACGAATATGATTTTGGTTGTTATAATCCTTATCAATTAGAATTACCAGGAGGAATTTTAGGGTTCGCAAATACACATGGCGCAAGGACTTTATTAAGTATATTAAATAGTTATATGATTAAAAATTTACATTTAGCAGAAGATAAGTCTTTTTCTGGAATTATTACCAGACATTTTATGGGAACATATTTACGTTGTGTTTGGTTACCATTAAATTACATGTATATGTTTGGTAAACATAAATATGATCCTAATATTGGAAAATATACTCATATAGCTGATTTTAAAGAAGAATTAAAAAATGAAGACTACGCTTTGCGCGATCTTGTTATGATTCATGAAGATTTTGAAACAGGTGCATTAGATGATGTTTTTTTTCAAAGAGTTGGAAAAGTATCCAGATGGCCACCAAATGTTTATAGACAACTAGGAGAAAAATTAAGATGTTTAAATGTTACTTTTAATAATTATGTTGATTTTAATTTAAACAAAAATCAATTAAAAGATTATTTACAAGATTTCAAAATTCGAGAAAACGAAGGTGTTTATAAAAATAAAAAGTTAATAACTGATATATCTACTAATATCCATTGTAAATTAAACGCTCAGAATTTAAATAACACGAGTAATTATATTTTAGTTTCTTTATTTGATAATACAGTTGATAAAAATGATATAGTGTCTTTTAAAGAATATTGTGATCGTTTTAAAATAAACTACTTACTTTATAAATCTAATAAGCGCGATTACACAAAAGTCTCTAAACCAACACTTTTTTTACATGTCCTAAAACAATATAAAAAAAATATCGTGTTTGTAGATATCACCACCGAATTAAAACAAGATCCAACCTTTTTTAAAGTCAAAAACATGGATTTTATGACAATAAATTTAAACAACACACGTGTTACAAAATCAAAATGTTCAGATTTAAGAATTTTAAAAACATTAAATGATAATTTATACTTTTTTGCATATAACGATGTCGTATTAGACTTTTTAAAAATATGGTATGAATACAACGATAACCTTAAATTTCAACATAAAAATTTAGAATACGCATTCAATAAATCTTTATCTACAAATAGATTACGTTGCTATTGGTTCCCCAAAGAATACATTTTAGGTCCCGTTTTAAAATACACCCAAATTAAATATTTCTTTAATCACAATTATCCAAATAAAAACATGCGTAAATTTACGAAAAGTATTCAGCTTTGTGGTATTAAACCACCATTGCAAGACGGATTACCGAGACGCACGCATTATTATGGTAGTTCTCATGGTTCAATATATCACAATAAATATGGGAAGTTATTTTTAGAATTTTAGTAAAACAGATATTTAATACAGTAAACTTTTTTTAAATGTTTATATTAAGTAATAATATGAATATAGATGTAAATATAAAACAACGTAAAAATATATTTGATAAATTCCAAGATAATTTTGATTATACCGTTTTACAAAAACAAAAGGAATTAGGACGAGGTGGACAAGGAAAAGTATACAGTTATTGTAGAAAAAACACTGAACAAGATTGTGTAGCTGTAAAAAAAATATATATTGAAGAACAACAATCTAAATATCTTAGTGACCCATTTGGTAAAAGATCACTGCTACATAGTACATTTATTGAACTAGCTTCTATGAAAATGATTAACCAATTCGTTTTATCTAATGTTTGTCCAAACTTTATCTTGCATTACACATGGCGATTTAAATCTAGATCTGGTATATGTGACGATCTTTATCCTAATGTTGCTTACTTTTTTAATGAATATATTTCTAATTCGCAAACTTTTACTGAATGGGTTAAAAAGGAATTATCTCAAGAAGAACTTTATAATGCATATTTTCAAATTATATATGCTCTTTATACATTACAACTTAAATTAAATATGACACATTTAGATTTACATACTGATAATATTATTGTACAAAAGGTACCAAAAGGTGGATATTGGGAATATACTATCGGTGAAAATACTTATTATGTACCTAATTTAGGATATATATTCTATATTAATGACTTTGGACATGCTTGGATACCTAATGTCTTAAAAAGTTGGTTTATTCGTCAAAGATACAACCCGAAACGGATAAAAAGTCATTTTGATTTAATGATCTTATATCGATCCCACCTTGCCGAGCTAAAGCGCAGCTTTGGTGAAGGTCACCTTAATAAAACTAAGAAAAATTTCCCAAAAAGCTTTCAAAAAGTATTATTATCTATTATAAAATCTTTACGTAATGGCTCAATAGAAGATTTCCCCGAAATCATTAAAAATGTATGGTTAGATAAATACAAGGTTACAAATAACAATAGTTCAATTATTGATAAATTTAATATTAATAATTCTATAAATATATCCGAAATTCCAGTAGAATTACGACCACTTTTTAAATAAAAAATTGAAAATTAATTGAAAATCTTAATTTTTGTACAAATATGAATGAGTTTAAAGTTATCGATGAATTAAGAACAGAACAAGAATCAAAAAATACTAGAAATTATCCTAGATTTTATGAATTAAATATTACAAAAAAGGTAGAATATAATGGCGATATATATGATGTAACGGTATATTATACTATGGTAGAAACTTTATGTGATGTTAAACATAAATTTGCCGATGTTAGAATTAATAAAAATAACAACCTTTGGATAAATGTTGTTATAGATATATATTGGAATGACTACTACCAATGTTATAATGAAGACATAGCACCTGTATTTACAGAATGTAAAGAAACGGTGTTATTCGGTGATTTTCAAAAAATTGCTGGATTCAATTTTTATGATTCGGATTTTGATATAGAAACAGAATTTAATAAAGATATGGAATTCAATCAACTAAACAATTTTAACAAACGTTTAAAAAATTATTAAAAACAATAAAATAAAAAAGGCCCTATGTAATATAGGGCCTTTTTTATTTTATTTACATTGTGACTTTTTTATTTAAGATATACAAATGCTATAGCAGCAGAACTAGAACTGAGAACTAATATACATATGATTAAAACAACCCACCACCAATTCTTAAAAAAATCTTTTAAAGGAGCAGGAATAAGTTTATCTAATACATTACCTGTTATATTAAGTGGTATATCAGTTAAGGGCTTTGCTGCATCAGTTACACTTTGAGTGAATTGATCTTCAGCTGTTGTTCTGCATTGTAATTTACCGCTAGTACCATTAGTAGTTATTTCTTCTCCTGAAAATTTAATAACTCCATTACCTACATATGTTAATTCAACATTACTAACATCAATTACTGGTACCGAATTAGTTTCTGATATAATAATTGTGTCTTTTAAAGTAAACTTATCTTGTGGATCATAAAGTACTATTACTTCATCGTTTTCATCTGATGTTATAGATGTTATTTGATAGTCGGTACTGTTAATTCTATTTGTATCTATTTGTGCTTTAATATACATAGCTAAAAACGCTGTACCTACCGCTGTAACTCCTACAATTGTTCCTGCAAGTTTAGGATTCTTTTTTATCCAGTCTCCCATTGAATTAAGTTTTTCTTTAAATGTTTTACTTTTAAATTCTGGAGTTTTAATTTCATCTAATAATTTTTTTCCTTCTATATCAAAATCAGCTTTTTGTGCGTCTGGTAAATCAGCCTTTATATCTTCTGGACTTGATTTTGCTAACTTTTTAGCATCGTCTCCTAAATTAGGAATATCATCTACCTTTTTAATATTATCTAAATTATCTATTTTATTTAAATCATCACTAACTTTGCTAACTTTTGATGGATTATCTAATACTTTTGGCGGATTTTTCCCAGATTTCAAAGAATTATCATACGAAAAACGTCTTTGCGCTGATCCTTCAGGAAACTTTTTATAATCTGTTCCTAAAGATTTTTTTGCCGAAGGAGCAGCTACTTTAGGAGGTGCTTCAATCTTTATTTTAGGAGGTGCTTCAATCTTTATTTTAGGAGGTGCTTCAATCTTTATTTTAGGCGTTTTAATTTTAGGTATTTTAATTTTAGGCGCTGTAAATTCTTCGTAGTAATTATTATTAAAAAAAAACATCTCTTATAATTAATTAATAAATAAAATTTAATAAATTCATTAAATTTTATTTAATTATGCACATTTTATTATTTCATTTTTAACTAATAAACTTGCTATTTTAGGATAATAGGAAGGATCTTTAATAACACGAATTGGAACTTTATTATCTACAAATACTTGTGTCATATAAGTTACATCTTCTCTAAATAATTTAAACAATTTATTAGGTGTCATATCTTTACATTTTTCTAATATTTGTACTTTATCTAATTCTGTTGTATCCTCTTCAAATTCTTCCTTTTTTTTATATAAATATACTATTAATAAAATAAATATAATAACAATTACTATAAATACTTTTGTTTTGTCTATTTTCATTATATTATTAAATAAATAAAAAAAATATTGATAAAAAGATTAGTAAACATAACAATATACTCCAGAATATCATACCAACATAATAAGCTTCTACAAATTTTTTTATCATTGAAGGTTTCGGTTTATTTTCTCTTCTATATTTTGCTATACGTGCTTGTAATGCTAACATTAATAAAAGATTTGACTGACCTTCTGCTATAATGTCAAATGTAGCTTGATTTGTATCCTGTTTTGCAATTGCATTACCTTCTGCATCAAAAATATACTTTCTAGTATTTCTAACTAATTTCCTAAGGTTTAAAAGAAGTTGATATTCTTCTAAAAATTCTTGTTTTGAAATCAAGTTCTTATTTGAATAATATTCATTTAAATAATCATAATATTTTTTTTTATTTTTCTCGTCTCCAAATACAATATTTATTATATCCGGTTTTATTTCCAATGGCCAATTTAACCCCATTTCTAAAAAATTATTTTTTATAGACGAATGATATGCTGCACGCATTTCATTTAAATTTCTATTAAACATTGGTTGAAATGGATTAACATATTGGTCTATAATAGCACCTAATATTTGAACAACAGCTATAACAACTGCAATAGCTAGACCAACTGGACCAAGTGCTGCACCTCCTGTCAATGTCGCTCCGACTGTTCCACCTATTGACACTCCTGTTGTCACTACTCCTACACCTATATTCAAAGCTGCACCAATAATTTCACCAGTTACTTGGTAAGCTCTTTCACCTTCTGTCATAGAAGTTAATGGTGCTTGTTGAATATTCATTCCTGCACTCGCAGCATCTGGAGCAATCTCACCTCCAACCCCTAGTGCTGTTTTTACTGGTTGAGGAACTTTCGCACTTACTCTTGCACCTGCTGCACCTACTTTTGTACCTACTTTTGCAGCTGCTGCAAGTCCAGCTTTTATTCCTGCACTAATAGCTGCTCCTATACCGCTCATTTACACTTAATTATTGTAAATATTTTTTTTATTAACATTAAATTAAATTAATTTAATCTAATTTAATTTCCACATCCTGCTATAATTGCTGCGTCAAGTCATCCTATAGGATTACCAGTATACAGTAAAGCTGCACCAATGCCCATTGACAAACTTTTACCAAGAGTATTTCCAAAAACTTTTAATAAAATCATTCCACCTGGAGGTTCAAAACAATCATTATTACAAAATCCCAATAATTTTTTTTGACAATAAGGCTTAGTTGTATAGGATTGTCCATTTTCTGGATCATATCTTAATTTTTCATCTTCACACCACTTTCTATATTCTTCTACACCTAATCAATAAAATAGATAAATAATACTTAAAGTATATGTTTATCTTAATAGTCATATAATTGTAACTTGTTGGTAAATGTGTTGGTATAATCAAAAGGGTTAGAACTATCTTTTCCACACCCTGCTATAACTGCAGCGTCAATTCCTCCTGCAAGAGCTAAACTTTTACCAAGAGTATTTCCCAAAACTTTTGATAAAATCATTCCACCTGGAGGTTCAAAACAATCATTATTACAAAATCCCAATAATTTTTTTTGACAATAAGGCTTAGTTGTATAGCATTGTCCATTTTCTGGATCATATCTTAATTTTTCATCTTCACACCACTTTCTATATTCTTCTAATCCCATAATACACATACCTTCACGTTCAGTTTCTCCTCCTATTTCATTTTTACTTGAAGATTGTGTTTGTTTATCAAATTCAAGTATTGTTTTAACATCTGGATGACTTTTATCTCTCCATTCGTAATATCTTGGAGGTGTATCTTCTACTTTTGGTGTAGGATAAACGGATTCACCAAGACACGTTTTTTTAGTATGTCTACATTCATATGTAAATTCATCACCAAAGTCTTGCCAAAAATATCCTTTATCTTCACACATTTTTTTTAAAGCGTATTTTTGTGCTCTCTTATCATCTATTTCCGTTGCTACGTTTAAAAGCAAGTGTTCTTTTTTATTTATATAATATTTTCTATAAATTATACTAATTACTAAAAAGATAATTATTAATAATAATAAATTATTCATTATATTACTTTATATAAATAATTTTAAAATTTATATAAATAAAAAATTTATATAATTTATTTTAAAATTTATATAATTTATTCTGATTCTTCTCCACCTATCAATAAAACACCTACGATACCTGAAAATGACATAAACAAAAATATTAGAATAATTGCTATAATTATATACATTGTATAATCTTCAGAATCTTCAGGTTTGGGTTTGGGTTTCTTCTCAATTCCCAATACTTCATTAAGACTTGTCTGAGCTGTATTAAATTGCTCAGCCATTTGTTGTCTTGTTATATCATTTTGTTCCGCTTGAAATACTCTATTTAATTCATCTTCTACTGCAGTTTGTGAACATGAACCAAGGTCTATGTTATATTCTTTACATTTATCCTCAAGAGTTTTTATACCATTCAAAGTACAAGCGTAAGTACCAGCGCCTATTTTACTTTCTGTAAGTTTATAACTTAAACATTTAGCTTGTACTTCATTTATTTTTTGTAGAGTACATTCTGGTTCTGTAATTTGATACTCTTCACAACTATTAGTAGTATTAAGCATAGTACAAGAATTGGATCCAGCCTCTTTACACCAAGCAAGACATTTATTATTTTTATAATGTTCTTCAGTGTTACATTTTTCTGTCATTAAAATGTTATATACATCGCTATTTTTATTTTTTAATGCTTGACAATTGGGATTAAACAAATTATTAGATTCTTTACAATAATCACTGTAATAATTTCCACATTCTGTATTTCCTGGATTTCTATAAGTTGGATCACATGTATAATCACCTATAGTTTTAGTTTTATCTTTAGATTCCATATTTGCTAAACAACAGTCTTTAGGATCTGCCTTATATTGTCTACGTCTAACTTTTCCTCTTTTACCAGGTACATGGTTTGTTTGATTACATTCACATCCATATCCACCATCGCACATATTACAATTATCTCCCCTTCCACCGTATTCAAATTCACCGTTCTCAGGCCATCCAAAACCATTTTCTCTTAAATTACCTTCGTTTGTCACATCAAAATCTCCATAACCACAACCTTTTTCCATTTGTTTATCACTACCCTTAGCCACATCTTTTAAATCATCTAATGAAAATTTATAAGGTCTTATTCCATTATCACAATTTCCAGGCTGTCCCATATATAATAATAATATATTTTATTTTTATTATTATTATTATTTAAAATATTTGTATGCCATTTTTTCTTTCCGGAATACTAGCCATTTTGTAATTAAAAATGTGTGTTTTTATATTAAAATCTTTTAAATATATATTCTTATTTTGTAAATCCATATAATGATCAGGAACAGTTAGAATATCTACATTTTTCATTTTAAGAAAACATACAACAGATTCTAAAAAATTATATTTATCATCTAAATTCCAATTAGACGGATAAAAATAATTATGAATATATGCATTATTATATACTTGACCAGATATTTCTTTTATTATATATAAATCTATATATGCGTAAATTTTATTATTATTATTTATTTTTAAACTTATAAAATCCGGATTCTTTATTAGTTGTTTAATATATTTTTTCGTACATGTATTGAAAATAATGTAATTTTTTTGTTTAAATTTATTTAATAATCTACATATTTTTCCAGAATCAATATCGTTACATTCTATTAATTGCGAGTTATTTATATTACAAACATAACGTATTTTTAAATTTGTAATAAAATTAGATACATTTTCTTTTGGTGTTTCAAATACCTTGGCTTTAATTAATTTATCTATATTAATTGGTCTAGAATAATATTTATTCACAGATATAGGTTTAGGTAATTTTGTTTGAGTATGAAAAATAGATATTGTTCCACCTTTCATATTTACAAAATGCCATAATTGTGTTATTAAATACGGAGCTATATATAAATGTCTATAATCATTTGATATACATAAAAAATTAACATATGCAATTTTTTCATATATCTTTAAACCAAGATTTTTATAACATAAAGGTTTAAATACTCCAGATATAAATGCAATTATTTTTTTATTTTGATCTTTTAAAACAAGCAATATAGATTTATGTATTGTAAAATAAAATTTTAATAATGTCTTAGAATAAACATTTAATCTTCCTCTATAATTTGTATAATTTCTTAAAAGAAAATTATAAATACTATTAATATTTAAATCTGTTACTTCAAGACATTCAAAATATATATCGTCCGGTTTATATATTTTTACCCTATCAATCATTGTATTCGCTAATACATTCATTTCTCCAATGTCCTTAGTATCTTTTGAGGCATATCATTCCATATTTCATGCATATTATTATTAAAATGAGTTTTTAATAATTTTATTCAAACACAATTAACATCAAAATTTATAATAAATATTTATTCTGATTTATTCAACATAAACACCACCACTTAGTAATATCCATGATCCTAGATTATTATCACCGGTTGCATTAAATAATAATTTAGCACATTGACCTTGGCGTTTAAATATTATTCTTGTAGGTTGTGTACTTATATTAATTGGATTTGGTGCTATTAATTTGTTTGGTCCAAAATATAAAGTATATATTGATCCATCAGCCATTGAATCGCATACTATTATTTTCATTGTACCATCTTCAATATCTATATTACTTGAACCTATTGTACCTATCGCTCCTGTAAAACTAGGACTAGTAACAGAAAACATTGATACAATTGTTGATAATAAAGGATTTCTTGTTGGAAACTCAGATGACATACTATACCTGTCTATACTATAGACTAAAGAACTTGTCATTGTCACATTTCGTAAATTTGCTGCAACCGTATTTGTTAAATTTGTAAATCTACCTGTTTGTGCTGAAGTAACTCCAATTGGAGTGTTATTTATATTTCCACCACTAATTTGAAAATTATTACCCATTATTGCATTCGATCCAGCCGATATTCCACCATCCAATACAAATCCACTTAAATTATTTGCAAATACTTTATTTACCTCTATATCACTTAATGTACCTGAAACGATGTTATCAGTTATAATAGCATCTTTATAATAAACCCATCTTTGACTTGAACTCTTAAAACCATAAAATCCAGTTTTATAACCCATACTACCAGATGTAATTGATGAATTACCCATTGTTGTCCAATAATTAACCTGAATACCTACATCTTTACCTTGAAATGTAGTTAAATTACTTTTTACAATTCCTTTTGATCCGGATACTGTTAAAGATGAGTTATTAGTTATTGTAAATTCTGTTCCACTTATTATACTTGTTATATTAAAACTATTATCTATCTTTGGTGTACTATCAGAATTTTTTATATAAATGCTGTCACCTACTCCTAAATTATGTGTGGAGTCTACTGTTATTTTAACATTACCGGATAAAGGATTAGGGTCTAGTGGATCAGGGTAATTACTAATATTTGTTATATTTAAATATTGAGATGTCCCTAATGGTAAAATATACCTATTTAAATCTAAATCAGGATCTGGAGTTGATGTTATTGTTCCTATAATATTTACATTTCCTGAAATAGTAAAATTTGATGTATTTATTCCCACCCCATTATAACCATTAATTAATAATTGTGTTCCATCACTTAATATACTGTTAGAAGTTGATCCAAATGATAATATTGTATTTGTTGGTATTAATACATTTCCTGTAGAATTTTTTGGGACTAAATTAATATTTCCAGATGAGCTTGTAATATTTAAATTACCACCAGTTGACATTATATAAGATTGACTTCCAAAATACAATGGTGTATTATTGGAAACGTTAACAGAAGAACTTCCTGATGTATTAACATTTAAATAAATACTACCTGTTTGAGAAGTAATATTTATATCATTTGTTGATTTTAAAGTTAAATTACCAGATGTAGTTACAGATATAGAATTAGTTGTTGTTCCAAAATTTAAGTTGGAATTGTATGGTAAATTAATATTTCCTGAACTTATATTCAATGTACCTGATGAAGAACCAGTTATAGTAGTAACATTATTTATATTTCCATTTTGAATATCTAAATTTGTGAAATATCCATCACCAAATTGTACATTTCCATAAGATCCATAAAAAACTTCATATAAATTAACACCATCTTGTATAAATACAAATCGTCCTAACGAATTTTTATAACCAAAAAATCCAGTTTTTGATCCGCTAGTTCCAGATGAATTATTCCACTTAAATTCTATACCACGATCTTTAGCATCATTAATAACAGGTCCAACAACACCACCTATCGAAAAAATTGGATCTTGTAAATTTGTTACTGTACTATAAACAGTAGTAGTTGTACCATTTATTTGCACATTTCCATTTAAAATTAATTTACCACTCCCTGATAAACTTGATATTGTTAAATTGCCATTAGAGTCACTTGATATAGAATTATCAGTATTACCAAACGATAAAGGAACATTATATGGCATTTGGACTTTTGTTCCAGCCAACAACATTATGTTGTTTGAACTTATATTTGTATTACTAGTCGCTACAATATTTATTGTACCACCACATCCAATTAATGTATTTAAATTTGATATTGTACCACAATTCAAATTTATTGATCCACTACTTTGAAAAATTATATCTTCTTTTAAATAAAGACTACTAAACTCGGCTGATCCGATAGTTCCAGATATAACTTCATTTGTATTAATAGTATCTGAATAATATGTAAATCTTTGATTTGAATTTTTCCAACCAAACCACCCAGATTTTAATATTCCTGATGGGTTCAATAAGTAATTGTATTCGATACCACGGTCTTTTAAATCGTTACTATTTAAATTGTAATTTGCCAATGTTAAAATAGGGTCTTGAAATCTTACATTTTCCATATCTATATTTACTGTACTTCCTGTTGTACCAGAAATAGTAAAATTACCTGTAGAAAATAATGTAGAATTTGCGTTAATTACATTTAAATTAGCTGTTGTAATATTTGTATTACCTGAAATATTTTGATTTAAAATGTTAAAATTACCTGATACATCTGATTTAATTGATATATTACGATTTGAATCAAAATACAATATTGTACCAGTAGATAAATTTACAGAACTATTTGCTGATAAATTAATTTCATTAATATTTTTGAAATCAACTGAATTACTATTTCCATTACCATATATAACTAAATTACCAGTAGTATTACTTGAAATACTATTTGTTGTTCCTGTCATCGAAAAAATTAAGTTTCTATTATTTAAAAGTCTTACATTTCCACCTGTGCTATACAAATTGATATCACCAGAATTTGAGGTTAATACAATATTACCACTAGAACTACTAATATTAACATTACTTGTTGCGATTAAATTATTAGAATTACCAACCATAAAAATACCACTTGTTGTTCCATATATCCGTTCTGTTGAATTCCCTAATTGTACACTAGTTGAATTTGGTATAATAATATTACCACCAGTTGTTGTAAAATACATATTTTTATTTGTATTTATTAATAAATCACCAGAACTATTAGATGATATCCTCTGTGAACCGATTGATGTTCCGTCAAATGACAAATATGTATTTATAGGAATTATAACACTTGCTGCTGAAACATTAATATGTTGTAGAGTAGATAATGTTAAATTACCATTGGTACTTTCACGTATACTACTTCCAGATATACCAAATGTAATAGGAATATTATTTGAAATATAAATATCACCTTTTGCACCTAATGCAATTCTATTACCAGCAGTAATGTTTAAATTATTTGTTGCATCAAGATTAATTGTACCTCCACAACCAGTAATTTTATTAACATTTAATAGATACCCGCAATTTAAATCAAAACTCCCTCCTGTATTTAATGTAACGGTATTTGCACTAATATCACCAATCTCGAATTGCCCAGTTGCTCCAGATATTATTTCATTATTATTTGTTGCATCTGGTATAAAAGTAAATTTATTTGTAGATGTCTTATAACCAAACCAACCTAATTTCATTGAACCACTTGATGATAAATATCTATATTCAATACCACGGTCTTTGTTATCTTGCGTAGTTAATGTGTAATCTGCTATTGTAACAACTGGATCATATATCCTTGTATTACTTGTATTGAGTTGTGTTAGGACTCCAGATTGTATTATACTATTTGTACCAACTATATTAATAGATGATCCGTTATAATTAATATAATTTCCTGTAGAAACATAACCAGATGACCCAGTTGTACTAGATGCAAAGTGTATTTGTGTATTTGTAGGTATTAATAATGAATTACCACTAGATACGTTAAAAAAGATGTCTCTATTACTTGATATTATTAAACCACCTGTATTGCCAGAAACAGAATTAGTTGTAGTACCAAATGTTAAATCTATATTTTCAGGAATTGTAACAAATGTACTTGCATTAAGATTAATTTTACCACTTGCGATTTTAATTAATGATCCTCTGGTTAAATTAGATACAGAAACGTTAGTACCTGTTATTGTAAATGACGTTGGTGATAAAATATTACCAATTGTATAATTGTTGTCAATAGAACCTGTACTACTAACTGTTATAACATTACCAGATGTTAAATTATGATTAGTTGATGTTGTTATTGTTGTAATACCTGAACTTGTATTTGTTAGTACTATTGATTTTGACGTTAATACTGCTTCTGTAATTAAAGAAATATCTCCATTAATATTATTAAATGTTTGCCCATTAAATGTAGATAATAAACTAGATCCTGATGTAGATTGTAATAATATATTATTTTTTACATCAAAAGTTAAACTTCCATTTTGCATCTGTGTATAAAAATTTCCATATGAAGAAACATTGTATACAGGACCATTTAAATAAACTGATCCTCCATTAGGAATTATCTCTACATCACCACCTAAATTGGTTGCTCGTATAAAATTATTACAAATTCTTAAATTTCCTAAATATGAACAGCCATTAACTATAAATGTAGAATTTCCTAAATTTAATGTAGCGGTATTATAATCCCAATTAACAGATGATCCAATGACATTACTATTAAATAATACATCACCAAACGTTGTTAAATTTGTAAAATTACCTATATTAGGTGTAGATAGACCTATTGGTGTATCATCAATTTCACCACCTACAAGTGTACCAGAAAAAATTCCATTTTCAATTAAACCTTCTATACTTAAATTTTCAAGTACTAAATTATTAGTAGAAATTGTATCAAAACTACCATAGTTGGATTGAAGTATTTGACCCTTTAACGGTTTAGTTAAAGGTTTCATAGAAATATTTGAACTCATTTTAAACTCTAATATTTAGAAATAAAAATAAAAAAAAAAATAGCCTTATTACTTTTCAAAAAAGTAATATCAAAACATTACTTTTTTGAAGAAATTGTTAAAATAGTTTAATTAAATTGTATCACCTTGCCGAGCTGAAGCTCTGCTTCTGCAAAGGTCATTCGATTATATCTCTAATATATGTTTCAACACAAGTTGTTTTTGTAGTAGGAAATCTTGGAATACCTCTATCTGTTAATTCAAAATATTTTACATACAATCTTTTACCTTTATATTTAAAATTGTCAAGACAATCACTATATATTTTTTGACGTTCTATTTTTGTACCACCTGGTCTAACATTAAACTCATCACCATTTGTAGTTTTACAAATCCAAACAATTAAATTTTTATTTTCTTTACTAGTATCCGCTTCATATGTAAAATTAACAATTTCAAATTCATCGTCTTGAAAATCTTTATATTTTAACAAATCAGTTGATCGTATTTTACATTTATAAATGCCAAATTTGTTACGTAAAATACTTCCTTCATAATTATTTTTAATAAAATTACTATGATATTCGTTTATCATCGCTTCAGAGTCTAATTGTAACGTTTCTACCAATTTTATCATTTTAAATTTATTTGTATCTATTAATCTTTTTAATTTTATAAATCTATTATCGAAATCTATATTACCAACGATAATATCATATACATGATATTCTATTTTATTAAGATAATCAATGTCACTTTTCTCTATTTTTTTTTTTCTTAATATTCCTAAATCTTCAAATAAACCTTTATGTATATAGAGTTCTCCATCTAAAATAATATCGTCTTTAATAGACATTAATTCTTTATATAATTCTGTCCTTTTTATTATAGAAAATTCTTTACCTTGTCTTGAATTACATGACTTGTCTTTACTATTAAAAATACACCTGTAACCATCTAATTTTGGTTGAATAAATGCTGGGTATTTTAATTTTGTTTTATGTTTATTAAAATCTTGAGCTAACATTGGATAAATAACTTTTGTTGTTTCTTGTTTTTCATTTGTAGTTTCTTGTTTTGTTTCTTCATTTGTTTCATTTATAGTAGAATATCCTTCATTAACTTTTTTAGTCCATTTTGATTGAGCTTCCATAATAGCTTGAGTAAAATGAGTTGTACAATTACTTTTGTTTAAATTTTTTCCTAAATTAAGTCTTCTTCTTTGTTCAATTAATCTTTTATAACCATAAATAATAATAATTTCTGAAAATTCTTCATATTTTTCAACTCTTAAGTTCCAACTTCTTATTTTTCCATGTGCATCTTTTTCATATAATGCCTCGAAATATTTTATTTCAATTGGTTGTACTTCTATGTCTGCAGTCATAAAAATATTTATTTATATTTATTAATTCAGTTTTTATTATTTTAAAAGTAACGTTACTTTTTTAAAAGTAATTGTTCACTTTCTGATAATTTTTTACCACCATTATACATATATGCAAACTTATTATTTAATAAATATTCTGATAAAGATATATCATATTCATTTGTATCTTCATTAAAACAATAAACATTTGCTAATAATCTACCATATTTATCAAATTCTAAACATTCTACCCAAACCACGATTAACTTATTATCTAAAATTTCTTGAACTTCATGTTTTGTTAAATTATCAGTTTTTATTAAACTATCCATTTTTGTTAAATTATCAGTTTTTATAATCAACTTTACAAGTTCATTTTTCGCATTTTCTGCAAAATGTCTTAATTCTTCTTTATGACTATGCAATTCACTTGTATCAATACCATTAAGTCTAACGTTAAATTTAAAGTAGTCATTGTAAATTGGTAAAATAATTGACAAACTATCACCGTCAATAATATCTACTAATCTTCCATAAGTGTTTATATTATTTAATGTAAAACGTGGCGTTTTAATTCCATAATTTTTGAACGCATTAATGTCACTCATAATATTAATCAAGAAATAAATTTAAAAGTAAATAATTATTAATATTATAATAATGTCTGAACAAATTTTAAAAAATTATAAAAACACAGTCAATAATATGGCACGATTATTACACCAAATGTTTAATTCTAAAGACTCGGAATTTATTGATAATAAAAGACAACAAACTATTAAATTATTAGAAAATTTTGTACAACACTTAGAAATAACAGATTATTTGTTAATTGACAATAACCCTATAGTTCCAAAAGATGTTTTTATTGAAATGTATTTTAATTTAGGAACATTGTATAAAGACCATATAGAAAAAATTTTAAATAAACAAAATAATGCAAATAACATTTTAACAAAAGAACACGAAAGTGAGTTTAGAAAAAGTTTGAATTGTTTTTTTAATATTTTGCGAATATCATTTGAAAATGAAATGGCTATAAAACAAATTATCAGTATTTTTACACAACTTTGTTTTTATTCACAAAATGACTTACAAAAATCTTTAAATTATTTACAAGAAGCTTTATTATATTCACCTGGCAATGAAACTATTCATTACAATCTTGGACATCTTTTTCAAAAAATGAATAAATTAGAAATGTCTTTAATACATTATAAATTATCATTAAATTTAATTAGTGCAAATTTAAATAAACCAGAACAAAAAAACGAAGCCGAACAACTGCGTTTAAATTGTTTAAATGGTATTTCTTATATTTTTAGGTCTATTAAACAATGGCCACAAGCATTATATTATTTATTAAAATCAGAAGCTATAAATAATACTGATCCCGACATTCAAAATCAATTAGGTGTTGTTTATACTGAAATGAGAAGAACAGATTTAGCAGAAATTGCATATAACAAAGCTATTAAAAATTATGATAAATCATTTATATCTAGAGACCCAACATTTTTTTTATCAGAAATATATTTAAATTTAGGTCATATGCACTCATACAATGGTGATAATAATAAATCAATAGAATGTTATAATAAATCTTTACAAGTGTGTCCTAAATTTACATTACCTTTTCAAAACAAAATTATGAATCTAAGTTATATTTTTGACGAATTACAAGATAAAATGTATATACTTAATCAACATAAATTGGTTAATAAAATTTACGAAAAAGGGAATGGGATGTTTAAATTTAGTAGTTCTTTTTTTAAAACTGAAAAGATTAACATTGGAATTATATCAGGTGATTTTATTGATCATCCTGTTAGTTATTTCATTAGTCCACTTTTGAAAAATTTTAACACGGCTGAATTTACATTAACATGTTATTCTGAATGTATTATAGATACAAAATTGTTTAATAATAATATCATATTCAAATTAATTAAGAATATGTCTAATAAACAAATTGCAAATATTGTTTATAATGACAAAATTCATATATTACTTGACTTATCTGGGCACACTGCATTTAATCGTTTAGATGTTTTTGCATTAAAACCAAGTCCTATACAAATAACATATATTGGATACCCTTATTCTACTGGATTAAATGAAATGGATTATAGAATTACTGACAATACTTGTGATAATCTAGATGTTTCTCAGAAATTTTATACAGAAAAGTTGTTGTTTCTTGAAAATTCTTTCTTATGTTATGATCCAAATATTATAACAATGAATAACCCTGTTACTAAAAAATTCACATTAGAAATTACACAAAGTCCTTATTTAACAAATCGATATATTACTATAGGTTGTTTTAACCGTCTTAATAAAATCACAGATAATGTTATCAAATTATTTAATGAATTAATGTTAAAATTTAGTTCTGTACGTTTTGTTTTTAAAACTAAAGCCTTAATTAACAAATCTGTTCAAAAAACGTTTTTAAATAAATTTAATCAATCTGTTCGTTCAAGAATTACTATACTAGACTGTACAATATCACACAATGAACATTTATTAACATATAATCAAATAGACTTAGCAATAGATACATTTCCATATTCTGGTACAACAACAAGTTGTGAAGCCTTATTTATGGGTGTACCTGTTTTTTCATTATACGATTCCGAATATTACTTACATTCTCAAAATGTTACTTGTAGTATATTACGAGCGAGTGATTTACAAGAGTATATCTTTTATAATAAACAAGAATTATTTGATCGTCTTAAATCTATAAATAATGAAACGGATGATTTTTGGTATAATCTTAAAAACAATACCAAAAATAAATTTTTATCAGGAAAAGTTTGTGATCAAAAAGAATATATTAAAAATATATCTAATTTATTTAAGAGTACCTTTAAAGAAACTAAATTAAAATATACTTAATTAATACCTTGAGTATTAGATATTCCACCAAAATTACTTAAATTAGTTAATTGAGGTTCTATTATATATGATATAAATATACTTGGCAAAATTATATCAATTGGACCTTTTATAGGTAATAATTGTTGTATTTTAGAAGAAATGGCCTTATTATTTATTATATAACTCTGTGTACCAAATACACGTTTTATTTTTTTAAATGTATATTCATTAAATTTATAATTATCTTTTTGTTCCGTTTCTTCATAATAATTATGACCTATAAATATAATTTCCCAATCTAAAGGTGCATTATTTACTACATCCTTAATAATATTAATATTTTTTTTTATATCAAATTCAACGTCATCTTCAATTATAATAGAATAACTATCATTGTAATTTTTGATTTTATTAAATATGTTATAATGACTTAAAAAACATCCTATTTCACCTTTTTTTATATCTTCTTTTTCTATAATATTTTCCTTTTTAAGAGTTTTTATCGATAACAATTTAGAACCATCAACTGAAGAATATTCATTAGGTGTAACATATTTTAGTAAATTGTTACGACGTTCAATATCTTTTTCCATTGATACTAAATATACAGGTATTTCATTTTCAAAATTATTATTTAATATATTTAATTTATTTGATTTATATATTATTATATATAATACAAGTAATAATACAAATATTAATATAAATGTTAATACATATAATATCATTTATATAATACAATAATTTAATTAATTATATTTTTTAATTAAATTAGTGATTAAGTGTAGTCACAAATTATCGAATTACCATTTTTTTTACAATATGTACCTGCAGCACAATCTCTATATACCCAATTATTATTTACACATGTATTAAATCCACTATTTTTACATTTCATTTCACCTAAATTACATGTCGTTAATTCAGGTAAAATTTCAAATCGTTCTTTTTTATTCTTTTTAATACCCTTTTGTCTTTCAACTCGTTCCTGACGTTCAACCTTTTCTGGACGTTCAACCTTTTCTGGACGTTCAACCTTTTCTGGTTTTTTAACTCGTTCAACCTTTTCTGGACGTTCAACTTTTTCAGGGAGTTCAACCTTTTCTGGTTTTTTAACTCGTTCAACCTTTTCTGGACGTTCAACCTTTTCTGGACGTTCAACCTTTTCTGGTAGTTCAACCTTTTCTGGTAGTTCAACCTTTTCACCATTGTTATTTACAGTAAGAACCATTTCCTTTCTCGCATAAAATAATGTTCTTCCATCTTGGTCTGCTGAATCAGATGGATTCCATTCTGGAATTATTGAATATCCTGGTAAATTAACAACTAATAGTTCAGTTCCTTTTAACTCGGCAAATTTGTTAGGTGAATTACCATTGTTTACAGTAACATCTGCACATTCCATATAATATTCTCTATTACCTACACGATTAACCCATGTCCAAAATACTGTCATTTTACCACCAGGTGCGTTTTCTGGTAAATCAAAATTATAAGTCATTGAATCTAATAAACACGAATTTAAAACAGTTTTTAAAACTAAAAATTCAGAATCGTCATATGAAACGCCAAATTGACAATGACCACCACCATGTACAGCTGTACCTTCTAAAGTTACTTGAATATTATTACCATTAAATGTACTAACCGAAGGTCCTGGTGTGAATCCTTTACATGGAAATGTGAAAAAATCTGGTGAAACATTTAATGGTGAACGGAGATTGTAATTAACAAGACCTTGCGAAACATAATAAGGACTAGCTTGATTTCTTCTTGATGGTGGATTAATCATTGAAATATGACAATTTATACCTAATAAATATGCCAAAATATATATAATTTTCATTATTATATATATATTATTTTATAAAATTATAATTTTTACGCACTTAATATAAACGGATCATCTGTTAAAACATAATTTTTTGTATCAAATTCATTTTCTATATAACCTACTTTTTTTAATGTATCACGTTCATAAATAAAATGATCATCTACATAATAAAATGTATCATCTATCATTTTTGTTTTTAAATCTTCTGTATTTATATTATCTTTAGTTTCATTACTACTCAAAACAAAAATATCTTGTTTAATAGTTGTATCATTAAGTTGGTCACGGAATGTTAAATATTGATGTTTTTTACAATATTTAGATTCTTCAAATACTTTATTTATACATTTATTTCCATTTTTAGAAAATCCTGCACAAAAAATAGTTTCTTCTTGTTTATCTAATAAATCTAACTTAAATTTATTTAAAATAATTCCACGTTTTACCTTTTCATCTGTATCTTTATAAAAAATATCATATTCTTCCAACATTTTATCTACAATACATGCGATATCATTTAAATAAGATCGTTCTAAATTCATTGGTAAATTTCTAATACGTCTAATTAGTCTTTGTGTTTCCATGTTTCGCTTTTCTTTTTATATTTGCAAAAATATTTCTATTTTTTATTACACATTCCCATTTTTTTTCAATTGTTTTTTCTTCAAAACCATTAAATAATTTACTTAATCCAAGTCCTATACTTTCACTGAAATTAACGTTGTCGTTGTTGTCACTGTCATTAACGTTGTTGTCGCTGTCATTAACGTTGTCGTTGTTGTCACTGTCATTAACGTTAATATAATAAACGTAATCGCATTTGTTATTATCAATTTCTTTTATATAGAATATAAAAAGTGTGTATTCTTCTCTGAAAACGTTTATCGAATCCTTTGTTTTTGTAAATTTTATTTCTGTTTTATCACATTCTAATTCTCCTGTTTTACCACTTTTACTTGTAAATTTTAAATATTTTATTTGTTTGAACTGTTTGTCAAAAACTAAATTAATAGTTTCATCTAATATTTCATATGACTTTAATTTCATTTAAATAATATATATACTATTATTTAAATAAAAATACTATTTAATCCTTATTATATCTTAATTTATTATTTCTACTAATAATATTCTCTAAAACTTTATTTGGAATACCTAATTTTTCTTGTAAATATTTTAATGCTAATGTTTCTTTTGGAAGACACTTTCCACCAAAACCATGTAAATTGTCATGACCTGGTACATCAGTATGTGATTCACCTATTCTCGGTTCTAATTTAAATAACGACTGTAAACCTTTATATTCCACACCAAATTTATTACAAATTTCACTTATTTCATTAAAATACCAAACCTTAACTGCTAAAAATACATTAACTGTATATTTAAATATCTCGCATTCCTCAGATGATCTACATATAACATCAATCTCTTTGTGTTTATAAAGTGTTCGCATTACATCTGAAACTTTTGTATCTATATTGTCACTACCTACTAAACAAAAATCTGCATTATACATATCTTCTTTGTAAGTATGTTCCTTTAAAAATTCAGGACAAAATACAATTTCCAATTTATCTTGAAATTTATTCATTAACATACGTGTTGTACCAGGTTGAACAGTTGATTTAATTATCACTATATTAGATTTAGATTTTACCGTTTTATATAATTTTTCAATTACACTTTCAACTATACTAATATCACATTCACCTGTAGTACTCGATGGAGTTGGTACACAAATTGTATACACATTGTCTTCATTATACAACTCAGAATGTTCTACTAATTTTTCTAAATTATCTGTATTCATTTTTGCCATTGGTTCATCCTTTTGTATAACATCAAATGTACAAAATGGAACATTATTACTTTTACATAAATGTCCTAATCCACCACCGACATATCCGTATCCAATTATATTTAAAAATGTAAAAGACATTTAATATAATATAATCTTTGTTTTTAAATTTAAATATAATCGTTAGATAAACTATTATAATTTTTTTATTTAGATAATAATAATGTTACGTATAGGAACTGATTGTTCTGGTATTGAAGCTCCAATTGAAGCTTTAAAACAATTGGGTATACCATTTGAACATAAATGGGCATGTGAAATTGACCGTTTTGCAAGAACAAGTATACTTGCAAATTACCAACCAGAAATTATTTACGAAGATATTACTAAAAGAGACAATTCCGAACTTCCTGATATAGATATATATGTATGTGGTTTTCCATGTCAAAGTTTTAGTCTAATGGGTAAAAAATTAGGTAGTAATGACCCTAGAGGTAATATTATGATGCATTGTATTGATGTCATTAAAAAAAAACAACCCTCTATTTTTATATTAGAAAATGTCAAGAATTTTAAATTCATCGAAAAAGGTAAACCATTTAATTTTTTAATAGATGAACTTGCAAGTATTGTAAATGACGATGAAGATATAGCTTATAATGTTTACAATGATCTTCTTAATACAAGAGATTATGGTATTCCTCAGAATCGCGAAAGAATATTTATTATAGGTATTCGTAAGGATATTGAAAAAGAACCTTATTTAAAACCTGAGAAATTACCTTTACGAGATTTAGATGACTTTATTATTGATAAAACAATTTGTAATATAAATATATGCAAATCTCTTCAAAAAAATTTAAACAAAATTAAAATTGACAATACTTATAAAAAAAATCATATTGTTACACCATTTACATATTACTCTATTATGAATAATATGACACCTACATTGACTTTAGCTGGATGTAAATATATGTATCACACTACATATAAACGTTATCTTTTGCCTAAGGAATGTTTATTACTACAGGGATTCTCGTCTGATTTTATTAATGTTGTAGGAGATGTTGAATTATGTAAACAAATAGGTAATAGTATGAGTGTGAATGTATTAAAAGCGTTAATTGAAAAAATATATACAATTACTAATTTATAAATTATATACATGCAAAAAAGCCCAAGAACCTACAATATTATATTGTGAATTCTTGGGCTTTTAAATTTTTTTATTTATTTTTATAATTTTTTATTTATTTTTATAATTTTTTAATATTATCAATATATTTTCTTGCTTCTTTTCTTACTTTGTGTTTCTTTAATGTCATCGGTTAAGAGATAATCCATAAATTGGCTATGATTAGAATTAATTTTATCAAATTCTAGAAGCCATTGATCGATTTCAATGATACGAGCTTGGATCATTTTTTTAACAAGATTATGGGAGTCATCGTTTTCGATAAGAGACATAGAGGACATCATTTTTTGTTTATCCAAGATAAGGGCGTTTTTATTAGCAAGAGTAAAAGGAGCGGCAGTAGTAGTCATAATAGTAGTACAAAAATTATAGAAATCCAAATAAAAATCAATTTTTTATAGTTTTATGGTCTAAATTTATAAAAAATTAATATAAATAATTAGCAAAGTTTTTTATAATTATATTTAACGTATAAATTTAACTCCACCAAATATATAGTCAGCGTATCCCTGGTCAATTGATAATTGTGAACATTCTGTAGATTTAGGTTTAGATTTATTTTTTTTGTCTTTTTCAAAATCAGCAAACGTTTCTTTTGCGTTCATCATAAAATAAATAATAAAAAATATAGCAACTAACATTATTAATTGTTCTATATTGATTTGGTTCATCGTATATAATATATATAATATTTTTTTTATTATTAATTAAAAATTATTTATCTATTAATTTATCCATATCTAAAATTATATAAGTGACAAAATTATATTTAGTAAATTGATGTATACATTTTATGGCACAGGTCTTAATGTTTTAATAAAGTTCTAAATGATTATCTTTATTTTTTTTATTTTTTATATTTATAACACAAGTTATAAAATGCGTACATCTTATACAAAACGAACAAAATCAAAAAGACGATCTCCAAAAAAATCTAAATCAAAAGTTAGAATTCCTGCAACCAAAGGAAAACTATTTGGTTATCATGTAGATAATTTAGCAAGAGATCGAAGAAGTTTATTAAAAAGTTTAATACGTTCAAGACGGGCAACGTTTTCAGAAATTATTAAACGATTAAATGTATTAGTAATATATAATAAACGCAAACATCCAGAAACATCAAAAAAAATTAAAAGAGATTTAGATTATATTGAAAGACATATGAGCCAATATAGATTATCACCACAAAAGAAAAGCCCTAAAAAGAAAAGTTACAAAAAGAAAAGCCCTAAAAAGAAAAGTTACAAAAAGAAAAGCCCTAAAAAGAAAAGTTATAAAAAGAAAAGTTATATGTAATTATAAATTCATTTTCATTATAATTTCCATAACATTTTTTTTGTCATTTCTGGATATCTTAACACATAAACGTTCTTCTAATTTATTTAGAATATAGTTTAAATGAAGTTTTGACTTTCCACAATTTTGTGGGTCGTTGTTGCATATATTTTCTATATGAAAAGACAAAAAAGACTGTTTATCTAAAATTCTATTAATTTCTTCTGGTAATTTAGAACGTTTAAAAATAGTCTGAAATTTATCTTGTTTTTTTTTTAAACCAATTGTTTTATAATGGCTACCCGTTTTATCATAATATAAAATTATTATTTTATCTTGTAAATTATCCGGATCTGATAAATTTATAATATCTAAATCATTAGTAAAAATTATAATATCTATACCAATAGCTCTAGATATTAATTCCAATGATATAAAATCACCTTGGAAATCGAAACCAGGACGTTTTATAATTTTTATAAAATCTCGTTTGTTTTTTATTGTCATAGGATCCCAATTGCCTACGAATTCTCCATTTTCTTTTTCTATTTGATATGTTTTTATTATATCTATAAACACTTTATTATCTATTGATAATATATATTTTGCAAGTAGTCTTCTTAATTTTTCATGTGTAGCTCGATACCCACCTTGAGTTAATGCTGTTTCAATTGATCTAAATTGACAATTTCCATCGCCTAAACAATTTTTAACCATAAAATCTGTAGATCCCAATTTTGATTGCCAAGTTTCACTAAGAGGTTCCCAATAATACGTATCATTGATACATTTACTTTTTATATTTTTACTACAACTTGAATTAGTTTCCATATTATTATTATCTTATAAAAAATAATATAATAATAAATTATTTGTTTTATAAAAAATAATATAATAATAAATTATTTGTTTTATAAAAAATAATAATAAATTAACATTAATTAAAAATATTTTATAATCACATTTTGTTTATATTCTAAAATATAATTCTCATATACTTTTTTATTTCGTATAATTTTTCTAATAGTAGTCGTATGTAATTTCAATATTCTAGATGCTATGTCTAAACTTTCATATTCTTCTACAACTTTTTTAGTATTATAGTCTATTTTAACCACACTCTTTCTTTTATCCGGGATCATACCCACTTTAATATTATTATCCGAGTTTAATTGAACACCCCAAATACCTATAACATTTCTATAACCTGGCATATTTATCTTTTCTTTCAAAAAATGTCTATTTATATATGTATCCATATTAAATTGTTCTTGTTTTGAAATAGTATATTCAGGATACTTTTTAGAATACCATATTTTATATTCATCAATAAAAGTACTATAGGCTATTCTATAATTATAATTATATTTACATTCTGTTAAAACAAATTCTTCATATTTTGGTAAAATATTTACATCTTCTCGTACTATTTTTAAATCTTTGGGTTTTATACCAAAATAAGTTAACAAAGAAGAATTAAACTCTTTGTAATATTTTCTTTTTGATTCATAGTTTTTCTTCATAAATTTGGAAAATTGTGTTCTATCTGTATTAGTACACCCCTTTGCCCATATTCTATACGCTCCAAATAATTCATAACTTAAAACACTATTCTCATCACCTAATTCACAAAATTCACTAATAAACTTTTTTATTTTATCATCATTACATTCTATTTTCACTACTTTATTTAACATACTACTATTATTAAGATTTAATTTATTGTCTTTATTTTCATGTTTGTCTTCCTGGAATGTATCTAAATCTTCTTCATTTATACATTCATAAGATGTATTTATATATTCTTTTATATTCGATAATGGCAAATTTTCACTACAACCTATAAATTTATCTAAAAAATCACATACTATATCTATAGTATAAATAGCTAATTCATCAGATATGTTGAACCACTCCTTGTTATTTTCTTCTCTGTGTTTATCTAAAATATGATGAATAACCTTTTCAATTAAATCACAATTATAACATCGTTTAATATAAAAAATATCTCCAATTTGATTATCAGTATAATAACTTTCTCTTTTTTTAATATTACGTGTTTTCCCTATTTTTATAATATTATCAACTTTGATTGCATATACTGTATCACCAGATTCTTGATTAAACCATCTTTTTGTTTTTAATTTTTTTAAATTTTCAAATTGTTCTTTGTTTTCTTCAAGTTCTTTATCTTTATTTATTAATAATAATTTTTGTTCTTCTAGTGCAGATTGACTTTCTTCAATTTGTTCTTTAATAATTTCATTATAAATATTCTCTAATTTAACATAATATTTTCGAATTTCTTTACCTTTATCTGTCTTTACTATCATACATAAATTCTTAAAAGTATCTGTATTTAACATTACTGTTTCTTTATTAAAACCACCTTCATTTTTGCGCTTTTCCATATGGAAAAGCGCAATCTTATAATCTTCATTTTCTACGAAATTACTTTTTATGGTCTTCATTGCATTACCTTTATTTGCAAATCCTATCATTTTAAACACGTTTTCTAAATTAATTGGGTAATCATTAGTTGGATGATAATTCATGTACATATATAAATTCGCTACATACCAATGTTGTTCGTGATCATTGAACATTTCGTTGAGTTTATCTACCATTTTAGTTTGCAAATTGAGTGTTAATGTAGTATTACTATTTTTAACTAATTCTGTAAAATTTATACATTCTGGTGTAATAAGTTTGTTTGTATTTTTATTAATCAAATTATTCATTTTAATATATTTATTATATAATAAATATATTTTTAAATACAATTTTGAACGGCTTTGTTAATTAATAATAATTATTTGTTTTATACATCACTATATACGTCATCATCAATTAATACTTGTTTTAGTTTAATATTAAACCCATAATTTATAGTTCCATGTACTAACGTTTCCTTTTCATTACCATATTTGATTTTCATAGCCCTACGTAAGTCTCTAAGTTCTGGAACTTTAGAATTTGGATAATTATTAGACCACCAAGATGAGAAATTACTATAGATATTTTTATTTGTTTCGAAACTATCTGAATGTTCTTCTAAGACAGCATCAAAGAATTCATTAAATTTATCGTTATCAACCTTGTATTTTGCAGTAGCCTGTTTAACTTCATCTGGTTCATTCATTCCTTGTTCTAAAAATTTATAATACCAATTTATTAAAATGCTCATAAAATATGGTCGCCATTCGTTAATTTTTGTTTTAATTGTTGGATCTATTTTAAATTCATTTTCTTTAACTGGATTATCACAAAATCTACTTTTAAATTCTACGACCCTGATACGTCTCCAAGTCCCTCCATCAATACTACTTACAGCAGGTAAATCATTACAACACATTATCATAGTTCCTTGTAATTTAAATGAAACTGGTGCTTTAAATAATTCTCTTGCTATAATTGTATCACCTCCTGTATATTGTTTTAAAATACCTGTTCTAAGTTTATCATCATGTTCAGGTTCTTGAAATGTAAATATACGTTTACCTCTCAATCTAACTACATCAGGTGATGCATTACTTGCATTTCCACGTTTATTTGTTAAAAGAGATACATCAACTGAAGTAATATAATCACCTAAAGTATTTTCCAAGAAATTAACTAAAGTTGATTTACCATTTGCACCAGACAATCCCGTCCAAATATAAAATCTTTCTTCAGGAATACCAACTAATGCTTTACCAAGTACTTTTAATGTATATTCTAAAACACGTTTATTTGGAATTATTTGTCCTAAAAATTTATAAATATCTTGAACTTGTTGACTAGATTCGTCATAATCAATCCAATCATATTTTGTAGAAAATGTAATACAATCTTCTTGAAGTCCTTTTCTAAATTCACGCTCACGTAAATCATAAACACCATTTTTAAAACCAATTAAATATGTTTTTGAATCTAAATTACTATAAAATTCTTGATCATGAGTCTTAAATAAATATATAATTTGTGATATAATATTGTTTTTAAAACTTACATTTTCTAATTTTGAAATAATATTGTCAACCATTTGATTTCTTAAATTAGCATCTATACGATCATTATTAACTAAAAAATCTTGTAAATCTTTTGTTTGAACAGATGTATCACTTATTTTTATCGCTCTATAATATTTTGGTAGATCTTCAGAAATTAAAATATTCATTAAATGACTACGCTTCCATCTAATAGAATCAAATTCATACCACTCTGTATTTTTTATGTCATCAACTCTAAAACGATCTTTATAAATACTAAAAACAGCTTTTGCAATTGAATAATGAGATCCACTTAAACTGGATTCTAAATAATGTCTAATTTCATCTGTAATTGTGATATCTGAATGCCAATATTTTGTTGTCATGCTCAAATATATCTGTGAATATTCCGTTTCAAAATTTTCTGGTAAAGATAACCCATTCTCAGGAAAACGTCTACGAAGACATTCTTCATCATAACATTTTAAATAAATTCCAGATGTACTAATTTCAAAATAAATAGGACTCGCTGGTCTACTATGTTCTCTCTTTTTAAATGGACAATACTTTCCATTAATTGATACATAATAACAAAATAATCCCGTTTTATTTTGCGATGCATAAATTCTTTGTATAGAAACATCAAAATCTTGCAATATTTCATTTGTCATTTTTAATGTATTTAATAATTTTGTTAACTCGAATACTATTTTATCATTGTTTATACCTTTTACTGGAATATTCTGTTTTTTATTCATTTCTTCTTCATTTACATTTTTAACTGTTTTATCTTCGATTACTTGTGTAATTTGTATAGTTAGTCTTCTTTTAACAACTGTTTTTAAAAATTGTTCATATGTTGTATCTTTTAATTCAATAAATTCTTGATTTTCTAAATTATATATTCTATAAATATCATTTGTATAATCAATTTTGTTTTTTATATCTTTTCTTGATCCTAACAATCTAAGACCTGTTCTATAAACAGAAATATCAATACAAGATTTTATTTCACCAGATAATAAAGATTTATTTTCTAAAATTTTTAAAGTTAATTTTTTACCAATTACATTATTTACTATTAAATTATAGAAATTAATATGATAATTCGATCCTGTATCTGTAATTCTTTTTGATACAATATATTCACATAAATTCACATCTTTATCCTTTTTAAACATTTTAGAAATAATTGCTTGTACTACTTCTATAACATCTAATATATCATCGTCATCGACATCTCTATTTTTAATATCTAAATCAAGAAAATACGCAAAATTTGAATTGTATACTTTTTCAATTAAATATAAAGATAGTCTTTCAGAATCATCTTCATTAATTATTGTTTTATAATAATTTTTATAAAATTCATCATACTTTTCATCTGGTACATTATATTTTCCTTTGTTAAATGACAAATGAGTTTGCTTGTCACTCACGTTTTTCGTAAATTGTAAAATATATTTTGAAAACATAAATCTCTGTAAATACTAAAATTAAAAGTTTGTATTCAATTTTTTTTAAATATAAACAAAAAATTTTCAAAATATTGTAGTTTTATTTTACATACAAAGGGATTTCTATCATTTGATGACACAGTTGCGTACATATAATCATTACGTATGACTAATCCTAAACAATATTCTATTGTATATTTATCAAAATAAAAAGGCATTGAATAATTAACTATTTCAAAATCTAGTGACATTACAACAACTTGATGAAAGTATTTACGAGGATTTTCATATTCTACTCCGTGGGTGATTATCCATAATAATCCTTTCCATTCATATACATTAGATGATCCTCTATAATATCTAAATATTTCTGGTGTTTGGATAATATGTTTAACGACTAATTGTTTATCTATATCAATGTCATCTGATAATTTTTCAAAACTACATAATGTCAAAGGATACCACTTATAAATAACAGTATCTTTATGTACAATCCAATTTTTTTCACAAAGTGTTTCAACAGGTGGTCTCACACGAGAGTTTTTTAAAAATTGTTTAGATATTTGATCATATATTCCATTAACAATTCGTATTTTATCATCATAAGAATATTGAACAGTGCTTGCAGTATACCCAATTTGCGAACGATATGCAAATAATCGTACATCTTCAATACCAATAATACGTGGCGTTTCAACCTTTACATGTTCTAGATCATGTAAATTATCTTTCATAAAACTAATATCTGTTAATTTGTTAAAATGATGATCATATACAACACAAGCGTTAAGTGTTTTTATCGTTTCGTTATTTTGAGTTAAATAATCTCCTTGGTCATTTATTGTATAATTTACATATCTAATATTTCCTAAATATCTATCTCCATATAATTCAACTAAACTAATTGAAGATGCCGCAAAATTTTTATAATTGGGGATTTCCAGTTTAATTCGTTTACCATAATCAAGTAATCGTGGTATATAATACTTCATATTATTAAATACTATATTAGATTCACCGGTATCTGGATATTTGTTTAAATAATCAATTGTGGTAAAAAGACCTAGTAAACGATTTTTATTAATGTAGTATTGTATAATAGTATATTCGTAATGAAATAAATGCGTATATACGTCTGGTTCTATAAATAAGATGTCATTTATTGGAAATGGTATAGATTTACCAATTTCATAATAATAAGCTGCTTTTTTATATTTTTTTTGAATACGCAAATATTTAACAAGATGATAAACAGGTTCAGCTCGTGATGGACGAAACTTGTATGCTTGTAAACAACTGTTAATGAATTTGTCGTATTTATTTAATAACAACCAACAAACTGATATCATATAATAACAATACCAAGTTTGTTCGCTCCAATCATCTAAATCTATACATTTTGTATAAGTGTCTATAGCCTTATAATAATCTTTAGTATCTCGATATGATTGAGCTAAATAGAAATAATATCTTGAATTACAAGGTTCATCTCTGATACCTGATTCAAGTAATCGGATATCTCGTTTAAATTTATCATGTTTTGATCCACCATCACCTAAATCAATTATTAATATAGATGTTTTCTCTAATTTACCTAAACTAACATTTGAGTTTTTATTATCATCTACATTTTTAACCATCCAATATTCGTGAGTAACTCCTATACAAGTCCAAGGTTTATTTAATCGAATAAGTCTTGTATTGTAATATTCTAAAGTTGTAGATTTTTGTATAATGTAATAATGATCATGTGTCAAAACGTTTCGATCAAAACTAATTGTTTGTAATTTCATATCTGCATCTAAAAGCAGTCCGTATGTTTTTTCTAGATCAAACCTATTCCTTTTACAAAATTCAATAGAATTATGAAAAGATACAGATCTATTATATCCAAAATTTTGCCAAGGTTCACTATACACAATACAAGGTTTATTATTTTTACATGCAAATGTTTCTATAGTTGCAACTGTAGTATCTGTAGAACCAGTATCTGTAATACAAATACCATCAACTAAATCAATCACTGAATCCAACATTCTTGTAATTATATGTTCTTCATTTTTTACAATTGCTATTAATATTATTTTTATTTTACTTTTTGACATTATATTATATTATGTTTATTGTAATATAATAAAATTGTACACTTTACGTCAATGTATAATTTAATTTTGTAGTATTTTTAGTATTATATAAGTAAAATTATAAATTATTTTATATTTATAAGATATATATATGTATCTTATTCATATTAAAGACATATTAGAAAACAAAGAATATATTTACAACACTAATTCAAGTGACCGAGATAATTTTGAAAATTGCATAAAATTTTTAAAAAATCAATTACCCACTGAAAATCAAAACAAAATAAAATATAATATATTTCAAGATTATTGCGAAGTTTATTACGATTTAGAATTTAAAAACAAGGGATGGGTATGGTCTTCTATTGAAATTAGAAAAGATATAATATATATTTTAACTAAAATTAAAATTTTAAATTCCGAAGATAATAAATTAAATAATTCATCTCAAACTTATAACAAATTAAAAGATTTTGAATCTCAGACTGAAACACCATTTGAATATATTAAACCTATAGATAAATCAATTCTTGATATAGCTTCAAATAATGAATTTTTCAAATCTATAAAAAATGAAGATAAACAACATTTAAAAACTAATTATAATTACTATAATCCAAACATTAATTATTACGATCAAAATTGTAATCAAAATGTTAATTATTACAATCAAAATTATAATTCTAACGATAATTATTATGATCAAACTAATCAAAGAAGCCAACATCAATTATCATCTGGATATGCTAGAAATCCAATTATTCCAATGTGGCCAGATAATTTTATAACTGAATTAGAAGAAAAATTTTCAACACTTAATTTTGGATTAAGTCCTACTAATCCAAATTATTTTTAATTAAATCATTAATATCAGGAAATATTTTCACGAATTCTTTATTTTGTAAATTCCATGCTAAAGAACTATTTGCTAAATATTTTTTATCTTCAATTGTTGTTTCCATTGATCCTAAACCTATATCTGGATTTTGATCTGTCATAAAAGATATCATACCTTCCATCATTGTTAATATATTCCATGTACTTGTATAAGTTTCTTGATGATATGCTGAAAATGTAGTACATATTTTTTTCTCTGTTTGAAATCGTCCATTAGGTGTTATAAATACAAAATCTGGAGGTTTTAACGGATATTCATTAGGTAATGTAACTTTACCAAAATAAATTCCGTTTTCAAATACAGTATCTTTTAAATCATATACAATAAAATACCACTTTAATAAATCATCTTCATTATATCTTAAAATTAAATTTGGAAATTTAAAATTATCATTTTTATACATTAAAATTTCTTTTGATATTCTTTTTACAAATAACTTGTTAGTCATATATAATTAATAAATTAATATTATAATTTAATAATAATTTATTTTTAAATATTTCATATACTATTAATTAATGTTTTTTAATTTTTACTCTTTTTCTGAAATTATAGGAAACGATTCCATAATCTGATTTAATGAGCTTTCTGTAATAGGAACTAGTGGTAATTCTTTTATAACTGGAATTGATTCTGTAATAGGAATTGACGGTAATTCTTCTGTAATAGGAATTGACGGTAATTCTTCTGTAATAGGAATTGACGGTAATTCTTCTGTAATAGGAATTGGTGGTAATTCTTCTGTAATAGGAATTGGTGGTAATTCTTCTGTAACGAAGACTGGTGGAATTGATGGTAATTCTTCTATAATAGGAATTGATGGTAATTCTTCTGTAATAGGAATTGGTGAAACATTTGTTCCTTGATTCGATTGAAGCTCTATATCATTCTTTACATATGTAATATAATACCAATAAGATCCGGAATAATAACATAATATACACCATAAAATAAAATTTAAAAATCCAAAAACTGTTGAAATAATTTGACCATTACAATTATAATTATAATATCTATAATTATTTTTAATTACAAGACAATATCGTAAATTACTTGCTACACTAGCTGATGCACCTAACCAAAAAATTGTATAGATACTTCCAAAAATACTAACTGCATACATATGTAAATTAGATAGTTTTGTACTTTGTCTAGTATAACTAATTATATATTTTAATGTATGAGTAAAATATGACGCTAAACTAAATAACAAAGATGTAATTGCTACAAACCAATAAAAACTGTAAGAATCAGATAAAGTAAAAATGTCATTTGAATCAGCCCATACTGATACACCAACTATAGATCCAATTGATAAAATTATACTTGCAATAAAAAATTTTCTAATTAATTTCATTTTAAAAAAATAAAAAATAATATTTAATCAATTTTTTTTACCTGTTTGATTTGTACTTTTTTTTTATTACCTTTTATTAATATATATGTCACCTAGTATTCTACAATTACAAGCTCTAGGACTTCAAGATGTTTATTTAACTAAAGATCCGCAAATTAATGTTTTTAAATACAATTATTATAGATACATTAATTTTGCAACAGAAACAGTTAATTTACAATTAAATAACGTTGCAACATTTGGACAAAAAGTATCTTGTAGTGTACCTAAACGTGGACATTTATTATCTAAATTATTTTTACATATTAAATTACCAGCATTGACAAAAAATGGTGGTACATATGCCAGTTGGTGTGATACTTTAGGATATGCAATTTTTAAGGAACCTATAGAACTTCAGATTAATGGAGTTATAGTAGATAGATTATATCCACAATTTATGAATGCATGGGATGATTTATCAAATGCAAATAAACAACTTGGTAAAAATTTTATGATTTTAAAATCTGATACATATGCTTCTAACTTTTATAATGCACAAAAAGAAATAGATTTAGTTATTCCTTTGGAATTTTGGTTTACAAAACAATATAATATGGCATTACCATTATTAAGTATGTATAACCAGGAAATTAAAATAAACTTTAGTTTGAAAAATTTTTCAGATTGTGTAAATTATGATGGTTCTGAACCTAATTCTGTATCTACAATAGAATCAAGTATTTTTGCAGAATACATATTTTTAGATGACGTAGTTTTAAAACAATTTCAAGAACAAAAACATATGTTTGTTGTAGATCAAGTTCAATATAATGGTGATGAATTAATATCTGCAAATACACTTTTACATAACAGTTCACTTAAATTTAATCATCCATGTAAAGAAATAATATTTTTTTGTGCTGAAAAACAAAGTATAGATACAAATAATTATTTTGCATATTCAAAAACATCATCCGATACACCATTAGTTAAACGAGCATCATTATTATTAGATGGAAGATCTCGTTTTGACTCATTACCGGAATTTTATTATAGAACAATTTTTCCACATTCTGTACATTCTGTTATACCAATGAGATATATTTATACTATGCCATTTAGTATCAATCCAGAAGATAATCAACCTACAGGTTCAATTAATTTATCAAGATTTAATGATGTTAATTTATCTTTAGTTATGCATCCTGGTAATACAGATTGTTATTTATACACATTTGTTAGATCATATAATATTGTTATTATAGAAAATGGTAATTTAACTTTGGAATTTACTTATTATTAGTTACATTACTTTTTTGAAAAGTAACAATATTGATAAATAATTATAAAATCTAATGATGATGTTATTATAGGACTTATTATCCATTGAATGTTTTTATTTATATATTCTAATTTTTTGTTGTTGTCATTTATATCAATTAATCTTATCAATATTGATGTTAATAAAAAAAGATTTGCGCATATAATATTAATAAATATAAACAAAGTTGATTTTTTAACAGTTTTCTGATTATAATGAAAAATTATTTGAGGTAATCTTGCTAAAACAAGTATTATAAATAATATCCATCCGTAAATTTCACCAATTATTACTTTTTCTACATGTGTAATATTTATTATTAAATCCATACATATTATAAAAAAAATATATATCAATAATAGTTGTGATTCTATTGATTTAAATATATAGAATATCTTTTTAAATAAAATTTGAATTGTATTTACATTTCTATTTTCTAATAATGGATCGTAATTGTCTATACAAAATAAATCATAGAATTTATAATAAAAATATTGACAAATAAATATTGTATCAAAAATAATATTACATGAATTTATATACATAATAATTATAGGCGCCTGCTTATAATACCCAGCATAATTAGATAAAGTATCACTTACAAACCAACATAAAATAAAATAAAAACTTAAATTAAAATCAGATTTATTTATATAATTTTCTTTTAATTGTGATATATATACATATGACCAACTTATATTAGATATAATTGCAAAACCCCACGATAATGTTACACCTAACATAATATTATTTACAATTATTTAAACAACTAAAATGTTATATTTCTTTTGAATCAATTTATTCAATTTTTTAATTCTATAATTTGTAATATATTTATCCATCCAACTTGTTCCATATCTATAAGCATCTAAATTGTCATTCATTAATTTATCAACTAATTTTATTATAAAATTATAATTATTATCTGTAAATGAAATTAAAGATTTAATTAATTGTAATTCGTCTCTTCGTGTATAATTAATAATTTTCATAGAATAAAATATTTTATTATCTAAAAAAATTAAAAAAAAAACAATTTCAATTTTTTTTTTAATAATAAATTTTTTTAGTTTTTGATACAATTACTTGTCCTGGTTGTGATGTTAATTTTACATTTTTTATATCTGTATAAATAACTGTATAATGATTTGGTAATTTATTTTTATAATTTGTAAATAGTGTTCCTATATAATTTAGGTGTCTTTTTGGTATAATATCACCATTTGATTTTAAAATTATGTGAGGACCACTTAAATTAGATAAATGAAACCATATATCATTTTGACTTGCGTTTTTTATGATATTATCATTTTCAAGTTGATTTTGACCTATAATAATATCATATTTTTTATCATCTATATCAATAGTTTCAATTTTCATAATGATTAAGTTATTTATTAAGTATTTTTTTTAAATTCAATTAATTATTAAGTTGATTTAATCGATTGTGCAAATTCTAGTGTCTTAAATGTTTGTTCGCAGTATTTTTCTTCTTGTCTAATATTACAAATCGTTATAAATTTAGTTGGTAACCATTCATCTTGTTTTTTGTTTTTATTTGATAAATTATCTAAAAATTTTAAAATAGGTATCATCAAACAATTATTACTTGTATTTATAGAGTTTTCTTCTTCTTGTGGTTTAATATAATATTTTAAAGTATCATACTTTTCTGAATTTTGTGATTGTAATACAACTGGGTATTGACGATAATTTTTTTTATTAAAATAATAAATTAAATGATTAATTGATTCATTAATGTAAAAACTTTCTTTTAATATTTCAAAAATAGATTTTGGAGAATAACTACTTATCAAATCTTGTCTCATAGTTGTACTTATTTTCCCTTCACCACCAACTGGTTCTGGGGCCATTATACTTGCTAATTTTGTTTTAGTAGTATCTATAAATGTATTATATAAATCTAATGGTGATTCTCTACCAGCCATATCTACTATTGTTATAAATCCAGTTTTCCCATTAGTAAATTCTATTTCAAATACTAAATACAAATGAGATCTACTTGATACTGGATTGTTTGGTGTTGGTTTAATACGATTATTATTTTTACGATAACCCTCTATTATATCTGTCAATGAATAAATATCTTCTATTTTTAAATTATTAATATCAATATAACTAGGAATTTCTTTTTGAAATATCTCTGTTTCATCTTTTGAAAAATCTTTTAATTGTGGCACTTTATTTATTAAATTATGTATTTTACCAGTTAATTTATTAAAATTAATATTAACAAGATTATAATATTGTTCAAATAAATACTTTATTTTAATATTACTCACATTTTGTAAATTATCTAAACCATAATGTAATACTCCTGGAACACCTTTAGTTCCCAATAAAGTCATTGTCTTTCCAGATCCTGAAATCCCGTATCCAAATAAAACAACTGAATAACCATTTTCTATTTGACTAAAAGTCGAATATAATCCAGGACTTATAGAATCTGATGAAATTGATTGTAAATCAACTTTTGTTTTTGATGTATTATATTTAGTTGATTCTAATTTACCAGTATAAACATCTAAATTAGTAAAAGTATCTTCAAATATTCCATAAAATTCACCAAATGTTTTTTTAACAGAATCAATACAACCTATAGTTAATAATTTTTGTTTTTTATTATCAACTTGTTCTATTAATATAGTATTCATTTTCTGTTCGTTTCCTGTTAAAGGCTTTATACGCACATAAACACGTATAGCACCAGATAAATCTTCATATATATTAGTAAGAATTTTATCTTGTTCTCTATATTTCCCTTGATTTAAATTCCAATAATCAAGTAAATTAGTTAATTCTTTACAAAAATTTTCAGGTACATATTCTCTAGTATTCTGATTTTTCAAATATTGAATATTTGGACTACTCATATATTCTGATAAATTTAAAAAATTAATATGAACTAAAATTTCATCACGTACTTTTTGAAAATCATTTTTTATCTTTTCTTTTACCGATTCATTTAAATGTGTAAACACCCCTATGTTATTATTAATAATTTCCTTTAATTTATCTATTATTTCCAACTTTCTATAAAATACATTGTTTAATGCTATAAAATTTTTAACTATTAAATAACAATTTTCATAATCTACAACCTTTTCTATTTTAACAGTTTCATTTTGCTGCAACATTAATCTTAATTTATCTAATTCATCTCTTAATTCACTTATTGTCTTCGTATTCTCATTTATCGTCCCTTCATTTGAATTTATCGTTTCATTTTGACTTTTTATTTCAGATTCTAAACGCGATTTTACGTCAGATAGCTGTTGTTCTCTTTCTAGTTCAAATTGTATACGTTCTTGTTCTAAACGTTTAATCTTTTCTTCTTTTGCAGATAATTCAGCCAATTGATTACTAATTGATGTCTTTAATTCATTTTCAATATCAAACATATTTTGTTTTAACTGTTTAATTTCTTTATCATCTAAATCACTTTTTATAAACGATTCTTCTAAATTCTTTTTAACCATTTTTAATTCTGATAATATTTTTATTTTATAATCATTTACATTCGACTTCACATTTTCCGACCAACTTAACCATTTCTCATTATACTCCTTTATAGCCTTGATAATTTCATCTTTTTCTTTTAAAATCTTATCTCTACATCTTGTTTTGTACCCAGTTAATAAAACTTCTTTCATTTCTGATTTACTTAAAGTTCTTTTTAAATCATCTAATTCATCATTTATTATTTTTATATTTTCCCTTAATTTATTTATTTCACTTTCCCGTTCACTTATTTTTACATCACTTTCTGATATTAGATCCTTGTTCTTTTCTAACTCTTCTAATCGCGTCTTTTCATTTTCCATTAATTGATTTAATTTATTTTGTAATACACTTCTTTCATTAACACTTTTATCATATATTTTTTTTAAATCACCAACTTCCATTTCTTTACCTTTTATATAATCTTTCATTTCTTCTTTATATTTATTTATACCATTAATTATACTCTGATTCTGATCAACCAATTGCATTTTACATTGCTGTACATTTGACAACTGTTCTTCATATTGTTCTTTTATTTCATTTAATTTCTTTTGATACTCTTTTTCTATTAATACTACTTTATTAGATTGACTATCAAAAAATATATCATATTCGTCTGTTTTTGTTTTTAGATTTGATTCTAATTGTTTTATCCTTTTATTTAATTCTTTTATAACCAAATCATTTTCCTCCTTAGAAATCACGTTTTCATCAACAATGTTTTTATTCACTACTTCTTTATCTGTAACTTCTTTATCTGTAACTTCTTTATCTGTAACTTCTTTATCTGTAACTTCTTTATCTGTAACTTCTTTATCTGTAAGTTGTTTATCATTAGAAAATAATCTCATTATTCTTTCTTTATCTTTTTCAGTAAATCCTTTTACAATTGGTAAAGATTCTATTACTTTTATAAAATTTGTGTTAGATAAATTATTTAAATCAACAGGATTTATTAATTTACACATAACTCCATCTTTATTAATAAATCCTATAACTAATTTATCTTCTGTAATAATAAATCCTAAAGCTCTAGTTAAAGACTTTTCAAATTGTATTGGTTCAAATACAATTTTCGGATAATTCTTTTTTATATATTCTACAATAGATTTGACATCCATTTTACTTATTATAAACATTTAAAAAAATTTATTCTAAATACCCCAATATTTTATCTTTATTATCAATAACTATTTTCATTTTTATATAATCATCATCATCTTCCGATCTTATTATTTTTTTTATATCTTCTTTCAACATTATTTTACAAGCCTTATATTCAGGATCCCAAACTAATCCATATTTATCACAAGAAATACACCTATTTTCATTAATATCCCATTGAGACCCATCTAAACATTTTATTTTTTTTATTATATCCTCACTTCCTATAATAGGGGATTCCATTAATTTATCCTCTATACTCTTAATATCATCCGATTTTATAAATTCAACCTCGGGCAAACTTTCTATATATTCATTTTCTATTTGTAATTCAGGTTTTTCTTCTTTAATTACTTCTTTAATTACTTCTTTAATTACAGGTTTTTCTTCTTTAATTACTTCTTTAATTACAGGTTCTTCTGATAAAGATGATATGGTATCTTGTGTTTTTAATAAACTTTCAGGAATAGATACTGTATCTAATTCATCTTTTTCACTTTTTGATAAACTTTCTGGAATAGATACTGTATCTAATTTATCTTTTTCAATTTCAGATAAACTTTCTGGAATAGATACTGTATCTATTTTTTTTTCTTTAATTTTTATTGGTTTATCGAAACGTTTAATTTGATTTGACGTATCTATTAATCCATATAATTTCTCATTGTCTTTTATAATTCCAGAAAAATCAAAACTTTTACTTATAGGTAATAATTTGTTAGGGATTAATTCTCCATTAACAATTTCTAATATATTTTCCATTTCTTGATTATTTAATTTTTGATTAACTGATATAAAATCATTTTGTAAAGGATTAAATATAATATTAATATCATCTAGCTGTTTTATAGGTTTATCATATTTCAATTGATCTTCGACTATTTTTTGTTGTATATCATCAACTTGTGGTAATTTATCAACAATATTTTTAAGATTATCAGTAAAATCTTTTACAACTGGTACCCTTTTATTTTTATATATACTTTTTTTTAATCTATATGTTTTACCAGTTTTATCCACATATCCTTTTAACTTTTTTTTATCACCAATAAAAGCTCTTACCGATCCTCTTTTATAAGTTTTTGGTATATCTATAAAGTTTGATGATGGATAAACTATATCTGGATATAATTTAAGTAATTTATTGAAACAACGTTCAGCTGACTTAATATTATATAAACATTTGTGTTTATCTATAACATATTTATCATTTTTTAACTTTTTAAAAGTCCTAGCTGTAGATTTTATCATTCTACTAGTTAATGGATTAATATAAAACTTAGGTCTTTCCATTATATATATTATATATATATATAATTTTTTTTTTTATTACTTTACTTGTAACAATTTTTATATGGTCTATGATAAAAAAGTTTTATCTGAAAACCCCATTTTTTTACACGATGTTTTTTTACAATAATTTTTACTCCATTTTCTTGGAAATTTAAAACCACCTGTTTGAGAAGGTTTCTTTATACTCTTTTTTTTACATAACTCCGTTTCCTAAATTCAAATTGGTGATTTAAAAATTCCAAATCATTTTTAATTTTTCTTTTAATACCGCTTTCTTTTGTAGTTTCTAAAAATGCTATTAATTGTTTTTTAATCGATGATATCGTCAGTCGTTTATCAAATATTAATTTATATAAAGTTTGACGTCTTTGTTTTTGAGCTTCATTAAATAATGTAATATCGATTTTCATATAAATATACTTAAATTATACATATAAAATAAATAATATTAATATTGTATTATTTACTTTATATTATCATTTGCTCTATTAAGAAAACATCTTTATTCAATTAAACAAACAACTTCATTAACCGTTTTTTTTATTTCTTCTTCTATTTCTATTTCAATCGATGTAGATTCATCGTAAAATATATATGTTGAATCATCGTCTGAAATTTCACATTCGGTTTGATGATATCTTTCATAAAATTTTTTACTTTTTATCCTATGAATAGAATCTTTATATTTTTCAAATTCTTCTTTGTTTTCCTGTAATCTTCTAACTAAATCCCAAGTTCTTTTAATTTCATCTTTAACATTAGCAAACCACGTTTTACTTCTATTAATACGCTGATTATAGTATTTTTTTACAAAAAAATAAATAGGAAAAATATCTTGTCTCTCCAAAAGTAAATCATTTTTCCAACTAATATAATCTTCTGTCATTTTAATTTCTACTGGTGGATAAATAAATTTAGGATCTGGACCAGAATCTTTTATTTGAAAAATAATACCCTTTGCCTGATAATTTGAATTTATTTCTTGTTCAATAAATTGTTGTTCAGTTTCTAATTCGTCTATTTCGCATTCAAAAAAATCACAAAAATCTAAATCACATGTTTCCATTTGTATTTGAGTTTGTATATAATAATGAATAGGAACACATGTTTCATCTATTTTTCTACTTTTTGGACATTTTATTTCTAACATTATACCATCTGGTGTTATACCATCAGGGCTAGCAGCAAGCCATTTTAATCTAGGGTGAGAAACTAAACCGAATTCTATAACCTTAGTGTTATTTAATTGACAATATAATATATTTGCAACTTCTTCATATTTTTTACCCCATAATGTATATATAGAATCTCGAAATACATTTTCGCCATTAAATGACGCACATTTTTTTATAATATATTCTTCTCGTGTTTCATAATGGTTTAATGATTCGGTATCTTTGTATTTAAAATTTTGAATATTGAATTCGTTAACATAAGACTCACACGTAGATTTAGATTTATACAAACAACTTGCAGCTTCGCTAGCAGTAATTCTAGTATTACGTGCAGCAAACCAGTCCGTAGAGCGCTGGGGGGGCTGAGGCTTAGCAAGTAAAATCTTAACTCTATTACGATACCATTTTAAGTCTCTTATATTACTCATATATATATAATATAACTTAATTTTAAATTCATTTTTAAATAATAAGACTAGATGCAGACCTTTAGACCTTTAGACTTTTTTGATATTACTTTTTTTAAAGTAATATAACATACGTTAAAAAAAATATTTTTAAAACTATAGAATAATTATAATTTAAATGACATCACTTGATACAAATAATTTAAATCAACTATCTGAATCTAGTTATCTAGAAACCATAACAGATATTGAAACATATTTATCAGAAAATAAATATTTAAAAGAAATTTATGAAAGTGCTCAACAAACATTATTAAATGAAAAACGAATAGACAATAATAAATATATAGAATGTATTAAAAGAACTAATGTATTAATTAAATATTTAGATGAGTTAAATCCTTTTGTTATACAAAGATATAAAGAAGAAATTAAAACTACATATTATATAAGTGCTGAATTATTAACCAGAACTGTAGGACTTCAAATGAATCGTTCTAATTTTAATACAAATGAAAAAAATACATTGTATGTTTCTATTGCTCACTTAAGAAAAACCTTAAGTTTAGAACCATTTCATAAACGAGCTATGGAATTATTTAAATTGATATTCTTATATTTAACCATCTTTAATGCTAACGCAGATGAAAATATTGCTCTTCTTAATCAAATTTTAGTCGTAGATCCTTGTGATTATCAATTACATTATAATCTTGGATTTATGTATCATAGAGTTAATAAATTAGATAGTAGTGTATATCATTATAAATTAGCTATTGGTCTTCTTGATTTGATGTTAGCAAATTGTAAATTAGATAATAAGAAAGACGATGATCCTGGTTTAGTTGTTTTAAAACAATTTAAAGTTAAATGTTTAAATGGAATTGGTAGTGTTTATTTTACTATTCAAGATAGAGACACTTCACTTTATTATTTTAATTTAGCGTATGAAATTGATCCATTGGATCCAGATGTTAATAATCAAATTGGTGTTGTTTATACTGAATTAAGATATACAGACAAAGCTATAGAACATTATATGAAAGGAATTGAAAATTATCAACGAGCTCATATATCAGTTGATAAAGATATGCTTATTGCAAGTATGTATATGAATATGGGTCTTGCAAAATGTTACGAATGTGATTTTATTGGTGCAATCGAAGGTTATAATAGAGCTTTAAAATATAAACCAAGATTATCTTTGGCGTATCAAAACAAATTACTTGATTCTAATTATATTTCTCATTTAATCGAGGATCCTATGTATATTGCAAGAATTCATAAAGCAATTAATAAAATTTACCCCGTTGTAATAGATGATTACAAAATAAGTTGTCCAGATTATAAAGTTAAAACGGAAATCTTAAACTCTAAATCTAGAACAGATTTAATTAAATCAAATGGAAAAATTAATATTGGGTTTGTTTCTGGCGATTTTATTTGTCATCCAGTTGCATATTTCCTTCATAGTATTTTGAAATATATTAATTATGATTTATTTAATGTTACATGTTATTCAGTTAAAATAGTAGAATTAAAAGGTATGTTTCCAAAATGCAATTGGGCGGTTGTTAAAAATTTATCAAATGAAGCTTTTAAACAACGTATTCAAAAAGATAATATTGATATTTTATTCGATATGTCTGCACATACAGGCGATAATAGACTTGACACATTTGTTTTAAAACCAGCACCAATTCAAATTAGTTATTGTGGTTATCCTAATTCTAGCGGTATTAAATCAATGGATTATAGAATTACAGATAAATATTGTGACAGTGAAAAGTCACAAAAATATTATCAAGAAAAGTTCATTTTTATGGATAAAACATTTTTAGCATATACTCCAAGTATGGGTATTGAAAACATTCCAGAATTAACTGAACAACCTCTTGTTAAAAATGATTATATTACATTTGGGTCATTTAATAGATATAATAAAATTAATTCAATGGTTATTGGTGTTTGGGAAAAAATTCTTAAAGCTATTCCTAATGCCCGATTTGTTATTAAAACTAAAGAGTTTTTAACACCAAAATTAAGAAAACAATTCTTAGATACATTTAAAGATAAATCAGTATTAGAAAGAGTTGACATTTTACCATATTCTGATACTTATACAGAACATCTTCCTGATTATAATAAAATGGATATAGCTTTAGATACATTTCCTTATTCCGGAACAACAACAAGTTGTGAAAGTTTAATGATGGGAGTACCTGTATTGACTATTTTTGATAATGTTAGACATTATCATTCACAAAATGTTACAACATCATTAATGAAAAATTGTGGATTAGATGAATATGTTACTATGTCTCAAGAAGAATATATTAATAAAGCTGTATATTTCTCTAAAAATCTAGATAAACTACATAACTTAAAAGCTGATGTAAGACAATCTTTTGTTAATAGTCCTATTTGTAATTACACTGAATTTGTAGATGAATTTGAAGAAAAATTATTTACACTTTATAAAAAACATAAATGGTAAGTCATTTATATTATTATTATATATTTTACCACGAAATATAAATTTGGAAAAATATAAAAATAAATTAACCTAGATGACTAATTTATGGGAGAAAATTAAAAAATAAAAATGTTGTTATACATTATATGAATTTATCTCAATTAAGACGTTATAGATTAAATTTTGAAAAATTTCCATATTACAATGATCAAAATAACGGAATTGCATTATTTGATTTAATAGCGTCATTTGTAGGTGCATATTTATTAGATATCTCATTTAATCTATCAAAAAGACTTCCATTATGTAAAACAAATAAACAACTTGTATATTACTTATTAGTTATTCCATTTGGAATAATTATACATCATATAATAGCACATTTACGTTCTGGAAAACTTTTCCCTGAAGAAATAACTTATCTTAATAAAAAAATCATTTCATTACAACCTAATATCTACCATTTACTACTAATAATATTGATTTTATATATTATGAATTTATGTACTTAACAATTCTACATATATCATATAGTAATGAAACCATATATATATAACTTTTTAATAATTTCCACTAAAAATATTAAAAATTGAAATTTAAAAATAACTTAAATTAATTAAGTAGTATGCCAAAACGGATAGAAGACACTTATCAAAAGTTAACTCAAAGAGAGCATGTTTTGCATCGAAGTGGTATGTATATTGGTTCAATTAAAAAACAAACTGAAGAACTGTGGGTTGCAGATGAAAATTCTGATGGATCTATTAAAATGAAAAAGAAAATGGTTTTATATTCTCCAGGGTTTATGAAAATTTTTGATGAAATTTTAACTAATGCTACTGATCATTCTTTTCGTGATTCTACAGTTAATACTATTAAAGTAGATTATGATAAATCAACAGGGGAAATCAGTGTTTGGAATAATGGTAAAGGTATTCCTGTTAAATTACATAAAGAACATAACATGTATGTACCAGAATTAATTTTTGGACATCTTTTATCTGGTAGTAATTACGACGATAATTCAACACGAACTGGAGCTGGTACGAATGGTCTTGGAAGCAAAGTAGTAGCTATTTATTCAAAAAAATTTATTATTGAAACCATAGATAGTGATGAAAAAATGCGTTTTATTCAAGAATTTACAGATAATATGGAAAATCGTAGTAAACCTAAAATAACAACAAACTCAGGAAAAAGTTTTACAAAAATTACTTTTACTCCAGACTATTCTCGTTTTGAAATGAATGATCTTGAAGATGATACAATTCTTCTTATTAGAAAACGTGTTTTAGATTGTATTGCTTGTACAAATTCAAATGTTCAAATATATTTAAACGGTGAACGATTAAAAGGCAAAGGACTTGTTGATTATATAGGATATTTTTTCGACAATGAAAAGATTATAAACGAATCTTATACTGATCGTATCTGTTATAACAATGGTGAAACTGTAGAATATATTTGGGAATATGCTATTGTACCTTATTCTCAGTATGAACAAGTGTCATTTGTTAATGGTAATGCAACTATTCAAGGTGGTAAACACGTAGATTATATTCTTTATCAAATTATTAACAGATATAAAAAAATGCTTGAAGATAAAAAAAAACTAAAAGAATTAAAACCTAATTTTATCAAAGACAAACTATTCGTATTTTTACGTTCTACTGTAGCTAATCCAAGTTTTAATAGTCAAACAAAAGAACAATTAACTACACCTTCAAAAGATTTTGGTTGTATAATTAATGTCAGTGATCAATTTATTACAAAACTTTATAAAAGCTCAATTACAGATGAAATTGTTGAATTTTGTAAATTTAAAGAAACTTCAGCTTTAAGTCGTCAAACAGACGGTAAAAAAACAAATAAAATTTATATTCCAAAACTTGAAGATGCACTTTGGGCTGGAACTGTACGATCAGATCAATGTACACTAATCTTGACAGAAGGTGATTCTGCCAAAACATTTGCAATGTGGGGAAGATCTGTTGTAGGTCCAGAACGTTATGCTGTTTTTCCATTAAAAGGAAAAGTTTTAAATATTCGTGATGCAACTATATCACAACTAATAGGAAACGAAGAAATTAATAACATCAAACAAATTATTGGACTAAAACAAGACAGTGTTTATAAAAATACATCTGAACTTCGTTATGGTAAAGTAATGTTATTAACAGACTCTGATGTTGATGGATCTCATATTCGAAGTTTATTAGTTAATTTCTTCCATTATTGGTGGCCAAGTCTTATAAAACTCGATTATATTCAAACATTAAGAACACCTATTGTAAAGGCTATAAAAGGAAAGAAAATTATGGAATTTTTTACAGAACAAGATTATCTTAAATGGAAAGAAACAGGTGTTAATTTAAATAGTTATCAAATTAGATATTTTAAAGGTCTTGGTACATCAAAAAAAGAAGATGCCAAAGAAACATTTAGACGTTTAGATGAATTAAAAATAGATTACTACTACAAAGATAAACTATGTGATGAATCTATCTTATTGGCTTTTGAAAAGGATAAAAACATTAAAATAAAATCATCTGATAATAATTCAAATGAAGAAGTTGAAATTGTAAAATGTTCTGATAAACGTAAGGTATGGTTAAGTAAGTATGATAAAAATATTTATTTAGATATGAATCAAAATCGTGTAAGTTATCAAGATCTTATTAATAAAGAACTTATTCATTTTTCTATTTATGACAATTTAAGATCTATTCCAAGTTTATGCGATGGACTTAAACCAAGTCAAAGAAAAATTTTATATTATATGTTAAAGAAAAATAAACGGGATCTTATTAAAGTAGCTCAATTGTCTGGTTATGTTTCTGCAGAAACAAGTTATCATCACGGTGAAGCTTCTCTTCAGGGTGCAATTGTTAACATGGCACAAAATTTTGTTGGATCTAATAATATTAATTTACTTTATGGCGATGGAAATTTTGGATCTAGATATCAATGTGGAAAAGATGCTGCTAGTCCTAGATACATTTTTACACGTCTTTCTGATACAACACAAGATATTTTCAATCCAAACGATACACCTTTATTAAACTTTTTAAACGATGATGGTGTAGTAATTGAACCAGAATGGTACTTACCTATTATTCCAATGGTTCTTGTAAATGGATGTGAAGGTATTGGTACAGGATATTCAACATTTATTCCAACATTTAATCCAGTAGACATCATTCACAATTTGATAAAAATGATTGGTGATGATACTTTTATGCCACTCCCACTGAAACCATATTTCAAAGGCTTTAATGGTATAGTTGAAGAAACTGAATCTGGATCTTATATAACTAAAGGGCGATGGGAAAGACTATCCGATTATCAAATTAAAATTACTGAAATTCCTGTAGGGATGGGTGTTACTAATTATAAAGAATTTTTAGAATCATTTATTGAAAAAACTGTTGTTAAAATAAAGGGTGATAAAATAAAACCAAAAAAGAAAAATTTTGAACTAAAAGATGTTCAAAATAAAACAATAGACGAAAATGATAATATTTGTTTTATTGTAGAATTTAAAAATAAAGCCACATTGGATAATTTAATTAAAACTAAAACATTAGAAAAAGAACTAAAATTAGTTAAATCTTTTAGTACAAATAATATGTATCTTTTTAATGAAAATTTAATTCTTACAAAATACAAAACACCAGTTGATATTTTACTTGAATTTTTTGATCTTCGACTTGATTATTATGTTAAACGAAAAGACTATATTACAAAGCGATTACAACGAGAATTAGAAATTTTAACATCAAAGGCACGTTTTATTAAAGAATATATTAATGGCGACCTTGACATTAATAAACGGTCGAAAGATTATATAGTTTCCGTTCTTGAAAAACTTGATTATGTCAAAGATGAGGCTTCATATGATTATTTACTTAGATTACCAATTTATTCATTAACTTTAGAAAAAATTAAAGAACTAGAAGAACAATGTAACAAAAAAGAATCTGAATTAAAAATTATCCTATCTAAATCACCTGAAGACTTATGGATAATAGATTTAAAAAATATATTAAAAAAATTAATTTAAACAAATATATTAAAAAAATCAATTTAAAAAATTAATTTTTTCATTATTATAAATGTTATATTCTTTAACTATATTATTAATTGGAATATATTTAGGTCAAGAATTCAATTTACCACGAATTAAACAATTATGTGTTCAAGAACATCAAAATTCACAACCTAATTTACAAAATGGTTACATAGAACGATTTGTTAACTTTATTTTAAATTAATAAAAAACACAAAAATAAATTTAAAAATATAATATTTATTAATTATAATAATCGCTAAATAATGTCTAACTATAAAAAACCACTAAAAATCTATATTGTAGATTTTCTTAATATATTTTCAGATTTTAGAGAAATTAAATACAAACGTGATAATATAGACTTTCATCTTATTAAACATACTAATAAAATAAAAGATACATATGATTTTTTTGAATTGTTTTTTACAAAATATATAGATCACGTAAAAATAGATAAAACTAGTCAATTTTATTTTGTAATGAAAAAATTAAATAAATTTGAAACTATATTAGATAATATAATTAAACTTTACAGTACTTTTAATATAAAATTTGTAATTATCGAAGATAAATATCTAAATGAAATTGTAGATAAAAACAAAGATGATTTTTTATGCCAATATTTCTTTTATATTTTAAGTCAAAACAACCATTGTACATTAATCTCAAATGATAAATATAGAGATAAACAAAAATATATAAAATTATTTAATTTTGGTATTTCTTTACAAGTAATAACTTTAAATAAAACCACTAAGACCATGGAAAAATCAATTTTAAAAATAGAATTAACAAAAACAATCGGTGATAAAATGATATCGCAAAAATATAATAGATGTACAATTCCAAAACAAAAATTAAACAATATCCTATAAATTACTTTTAAAAAAGTAACACTAGAAATATTTTAATTGAAATATTTTTTCTATATATTCATAAAAATAACGTTTTGACATTATCTTGAATAATTTAGGATTTATACTTTTTTTATCATCTAAATAATCAGAAAAATATTTAGATTTAATAATTTGATACAACATATACATACAATTTTTAGTGGCATAAATAATATCATACATCTTATTTATGTATATTATATTATTTTTTAAAGGATACATTATCTGCAATGTATTATGCACTTCAAAATATCTGGGATTAAATTGTATTATTATATCTAAATTGTTAATACTTTTAATTACATTTTCTATTAGTTCACTACTTTGTATTAGTTCACTACTTTGTATTAGTTCACTACTCTGTATTGTATTTTCGTTATTATTTTTATTGTCATTAAAAATTATATCTAAATCACTTATTATTTTATCATAAAAAAATTGGGTGTTTTTCTTATTATTAGTCTTTGTTTTTTTATACATAACATTTAATTTATTAATAGATTCTGGATATTCTATTATATTAGTTGTAATATCACTTTCTGTTATAATTAAACTCATTTGATATTGATTTAATAGTAATGTTAATTTATCAATATCTAAAATTGAATTTAAATTATTAAAATATATTGCTATTTTTGGTAATTTAATTTTTAAATTTTTATGTATGTATAAAGTATAATTTATATTTTCATCGATTTCTTTATAAAAATTATTAAAAAAATCACATTTAAAATCAGTTTTAACTTTTATATACGAAATAATATGATTAAATTGTTCAATACTCTTTAATACTTCTTTATTATTAATATCGATATTTAATACTAAATTCTGGATATTTTGAATTTTATATTTATTTATTAGATCTACTAAACTTATTGTGTAAACTAATTCCTTAGTAATATTAAAAAAATTAGTTCCATTTATTGATAAATCACCCCTTTCTAACCAATATTCACCATTCTTTTTATCATTATATAAAACTGTTTCTGATAAACTATTTGTACTAACTAAAACTTTTTTAATTACAATAACATTATCTAATTTTAATTTATTAATTTGATCTATTATATGTTTTCTTGGTTCTATTAAAATAATTTGCGAATCATTATAAGATGATATAAAATCTTCTACATAACCATATATAATATTACAACATTTTATATCATTTGACATAAAGATATAAAGTAATTAATTAATATAAATAAATAAATAAAATTAAAAATATTATCTAAATATAGATTAAATGAATAATGATATAAAAATACCAAGTATATCTAGTTTACACCATGAAAAATCTATTAAAGAAACCTCAAAAATAGATATTTATAATATAGTATTAAATAAATGTATAGAAAAAATCATTTTTACAAATAAAAATACTGATAAAACATTTATTATTTTTGAAATACCAAAAATTCTTATTGGATATCCCAATTATGATATGAAAAATTGTATATTATTTATTATTAATAGATTATCAGAACGAGGGTATCTTATTGAATTTATTGAACCATTTTATTTATATATTGATTGGGGATCAAAACCACAACAACAAAAATTAAAAGATAAAAATTCATTTTCAGTTCAAAAAAAAAATCTATTAAATAAATACCCAGATTTAAGTAAATATCCAGACTCAAAAATAGAATTTGTTTACAGTGAGTCTGTTACGTCAAAACATAATAAAAAAAATAAAAAAAGATATTAAATGAGTTTTTGGTCAAATAAACCATTAAAACTCAATTCTGGTTTAAAAAATGATAACACATATATATTAGATTCAGATTCTTTATTATTAAATATTAATACAGAAATTTCTAATAGTAAATTTTCATTAGACTACTATATCGTTACATCTCCAGATGATTTTTTAAAAACTCAATTATTAGAATTTATAAATAATAATTATAACGGTATAGATTCAAAATTTACTTTAAATTACTCTAAAGAACTTTTTAATCACTATATTACACCAGATACATTATGTATTTTATTTTATCCTTATAATAAAAAACCCAGTAATATAACTACACAAAACATGGTTGGTTTTATATGTGGGCATCCTGAAATTATTTACATTAAAGAAAACAATACATTTAAACAATATAAAACAATAGATGTTAATTATTTATGTTTAATTAAATCCATTAGAAATTTACACTTTTCGTCTTATATGATTAATATTTTAACAAAAAGATGTCTTTTAAAATTTAATAAACAAATAAATTGTGCATTATATACTATTGGTGGTAAACCTATTAAAACTCCTAGTTTTTCAAATAAAACTTTTTATCATAGACCTATTAATGTAGAAAACTTAACAGATTCAAAATTACTCTTATTAGATAAAGACATCTGTGTTTTAAAACAAATGTTTCAAACATTTGACTTTGATAAAAATTTTTTAAAAAATTATAAATTTATACATTTGACAAAACGTTATTTAGATAAAAATCAAGACGTCTTAACACATATAGTAAATGAAATTCATGATAAATTGTTTTATATTAATCAAATTAACTATGATATTTTTGATTATAAATCAAAACATGATATTAGAAATATATTATTAAATGACTCGTTTTATAACTTTTTAATAATTAATCCAGAAACCAATGAAATTAAAGATTTTATTTGTTTATATAACTTAATTACAAAAAATACTATTAATAATATTTCTTCTAGAAATGGATATTTTTATATTTTTATGACTTTAGAAAATGACACGTATAAATTTAATTTAATAGAATATATAAGCAAATACAGTTTTGAAAACGACTTATTTGATATGATAACTGTAATGGATATAATGGAAAATGGCTATTTAAAAGACAAACATTTTAAAATATTAAATAGTTCTACTAAATTATATTATTATATGTATAATCTTCAATTATCACAAATCGAACCATTTAAAAATGGATTAATAACTATTTAAATTATATTCTTTTTTTAAAAACTAATATCATGGAAAAAGAATATTTAATTATAGACAATCATTTGTCTAAAAATGGTAATGTAACTACTGAATTAAAAGAATCTGATGGTAAATTAATAGTTAAACAATTTTCAGGAACTAATACAGATAATTTCATTATTAAAAAGTTTAATAATAAACGTTTAGAATTTTCATTTTTTAAACTTAATGGAATATATTATATAAATATAAATAGTTTTCATATAATTGACTATAAACGTTTTATAAATATCGAACACATAACAAAAGAAGATGAAAATGTCAGAATTAAAAATCCTTTTATTGGTGATATACTATTATTAAATTGCGATGTAGATATTGTTTACAAAGCACTTCGGATTATGGCAGATTGGATGAAAAATAAAAAATCAATATTTAGAGATTTTTTATATTTTTTATTCCATTAAATTTACTTTTTATACAAGATTACTTTTTAATAAAATGATATAATATCAATACTATTATTATAATACAAAATTGAAATGTATATAAAGTCTTTTTATATCCTTCTTCATCGTATCCTAAACCATATAACCTAGTTTTACCATTTGGTTTAAAAAACATACTTGGCTTTAAAAGATATATTATTAAAATAATACCTATTAAATATGGAATTAACGTTTTAACCTTTTCTGATAAAACAATCATATTATTACTTATATTTTATCAAGAAAAAAAATTAACATATTAATTTTTTTTAATGTATCTTCTAATCAAATTCAAAACATAAACGTTTATTTTTAGAAAATAATTAACTTTATTAATATATGGATTTACCACAACAACCTGGTCTTAATCGCCGTTTAGCTTATTCAGATATAATAAGGAATCGTAATCGCAATACTATTAATAACAATACTATTAATCGTAATTTTAATGATATGGTTAGTGGAAATAATATTTATCAATTTTATAAAAAAGGATTATATTTAAATGATTTATTTCAAAAATCTTCTATTTTATTAAAAAACAATTTTGATTGTTCTATTTGCCAAGAAGACAATGACAATGACAATGACAATAATATACATATAATCAGAAAATTAAATTGCAATCATCAATTTCATATTTATTGTATAGAAAAATGGTTATCTAAAGAAACCACTTGTCCAATATGTAGAAAAAATTTATCAAATTTATAAAAATTGAATTTAAATTATATTAATTTAAATTATGATATTACCAATGAACAAAATGTATGTAAAAACCTTAGGAGAAGGTGGGTTTGGAAAATTACAATTATACAAATGTAAAAAACATTGTTCAAATTATAATTGTAATAAATGTGTTGTTGTTAAATCAATGAAAACGGATGATAGTCAATTTGAAAATAATAAAAATTTTTTTATTAACCATTTTTTCAATGAATTTTATATGACAATTAATTTAAATCACTCTAACATTCGCAAAACTTTAAATATTGATAAAAAAAATCATACTATAACATTTGAATACTGTCATGGTATAGATCTTATTGACTATTTATTTTCATATAAAGATAATACTAAATTTTTATTACATTTATATTCTCAAATTTTAGATGGTGTAGAATATCTTCACAATAACAATATTGCACATTTGGATTTAAAATTAGAAAATATTATGGTATACAATAATCACATTAAAATTATTGATTTTGGTGAAGCAATGTTCTATAAAATTGATGGAAAAGAAATTATGTATAGAGGAATTCATGGTACTGATTTATGTATGCCTCCAGAAATGATCCAGAAAAAACTTTATAAACCACATAAAGTAGATATATGGTGTTGTGGTATTTTGTTATATAATATCATTAATCCCTATATACCATGGGAATATGCCGATCATAAGACTGATAAATTATATGCTAGATTTAAATATTCTTTAGAAAATTATAATAAATTAGACGAATATGTATTTAAACCTCTTGACAGTGCAAACTATTCTATTAATGAACAAAAAATAATAATGACAATATTTAAACATACATTTCAAATTAATCCAAACTTGCGTAAACCAGTATCTATGTTAAAATCTATTTTTAATTTAATAGACTGGGAAACAAATAATACAAATTCACAACATAAAAATTGTATTTTACATAAAAGAATTAAATCTATTTCTAATTAAATTAATTAAACTTATTTTATTTTTTATATTATATAGTGTAATGGATACAAAAGAATTTATTTATAGTCAAAACCAACCTCTTTTTCATCCAGAATTATACGAAAGATCAACTGATTTACCAGGAGATAAACGTACTTTATTAACTATTACTGATGAAAGAAGTAAACGATTACCTTCTACAAAAGTTGAAGAATTAAAATCACCTGGAAAGTATAACTTAACTCCAGACGATAAACAAATATCTGGTAGCAATACTAGATTTTTATTTAAAAATTTATATGGTGAAACGCCATTAACATTTTTGTTTTTTTCTGATAAAAATATAAAAAATATTCAAAATCTCATTAAACTAAATGTACATAAACAAATAAATTATATTATAGATGACCAATCAAACAATGAATTAATGATAATTATGAGAAGTATCTTTTTAGAATATAGTCTACACCCTGCTTTAATTAGCGAAGAAATGTCTGAAACGGAACGTCAAATATTATTTAAAAAATATACAAATGAAGTCGATAGATTAAATAAAATTGTTGTTCAAGAAATAGTTCCAAAAATCGTTTCTCAAATTCAACAATACGTCGATTACTTACGAGATGCTAGTCAACAACCATATTATATGGATAAACCTAAAAACGAAAGTGTTAAAGGTCAAAAACAATATCGTAGTGTAACGCAAGTTTTATCAGGTGGTAATTTTTAATTTAACTTTAATTAACATTTATAATAATATAAATGTTAATATCAAAAGGGGCTCACGCCTACAAGAACTAATACTATACAACTGTAATATTTACTTGTAGGCGTGAGCCCCTTTTGATATTAATCTTTATTTTTTCAATAAAAAATAAAGTAATTTTATAAAGCCTTAACTTTTGTAGTATATTCATAATGTATTATTTGTTTACCTCTAGAAATATCCCTTGGATCCTTTACTTTTGATACTTTATATTTAAAAACTTTATCAGATGAATTTTGTGTAGTTTCTTTTATATGTATTTCTAATGACAATTGCCCTGATGTCTTGTGTTGTCTATAATATTGCGAGAATGCTTTTCTTGCAGCTGAACTAGGTGATTTACTTATGTATCTACCACCACTAGTTTTAACTTTTTTACCAGATTTTTTTATTAATGTAACTGTAAATGATCTATCTCCACTTTCCATTATATATTATACAATAAAAAAATTATTTTATAATTTATTCTTTATTGTTAAAATTTTATTTTAAATTAACAAAATTAAACTTGTGTATATTCTGTAATAAGATAACCATCAGAATTTGTACGGTTCCATTGTTTAATAAATGAATCTTTTCTTTCACCAATAACCATCCAAGATATCATAGCATTACTTGCTGTATTATTTGATACAATTGTAAGTATATTTCCAGAAATGCTTCCTATAATTTGATCAAAAGAACTTTTGTTTTGTAAAAATATATCCGGATTTGTTACCAAGGCTTCGAATGTTCCTTGACTCATAGCAGATTCTGGTTTACAAACACAGTCACTATCAATATTAACTGTTGTTGTACCATTTTCAAGTTGAACTGTTCCTCTATAAATGAGATCACAACGAGGGCCTTCTATGAAACTATGTATTAATCTTTTTTTAGGATCATTTTTTGTTGGGTGTATAATATCAAATGTACCACCGGTTTTTGCAATACTACCCCCAGGATATACCTTAAAACTTTGTGTATCATAAGACATTCCATTGAATCCTATAAAATAATAATTAGATGTACTTCCAGAACCTGCATAATAATAACCTTGTACAGCTACACCATAATTAGTTTCTTCGGTTTTACCTAATAAAGTAACTACCCATGGTTGGTAACCTCCTATATTTGGAGCGTATACACCCAATGGAATAACATTTCCTGAAGCATAATTGTTTATATAAGTTCTTGTATTTATTACAGTGATGGATGGAGTTAAAGTAAGTACTTCTGAACCACCACAAAATAAACGCATATTGTCGTCAGTTTTTATACGAAGATCACCATCATCATAAATTTGACTAAAATTACTACCCCAATTTAACCCAGCTCCATTATTAGTAAATTGGATAGTACCAGATCCCATACCAATATTGTTATTATTTGTAGTAATATCATTACAATTAAGTGTTCCACAAAGAAATGAAGATCTATCAGGAAATGTTCTAACCCATGTTGTATCGTTTGCATATATACCTTTACCGTATGTTTGGTTATACCAACCGGTTGCACCACTAGAACGAAGCCAATCTGAACATATAATAGATCCATTAACATCTAACTTAAAACTTGGATTAGAAGTACCTATACCTACATTACCTCCATATCCTTGTAAAGCTAAATTCTGCACAGCTGGTGCACCATAATCGTAAGCAAATATATTACCTACATTACCAGTATTGTTAAACGCTAATCTTTTATGAGATGCTGCACTTGCAACATATAAACTGTGACCAAAAGTATCTGCTCCTGTAATTAATAAAGATCCATTACTACCAACACCACCAGGACCAGTAATACTCACACTTCCTGTACTATTTAATATTAGGGGTGTTGCAGATCCGTTTACTTGAAATTGCAAACTTCTGTTATTATTAAAATGAATAATTCTTGATATAAAATCAATACCAGAATAACCAAAATCAATATATGAAGAATTTAATGAACCATTTGCTCCACTATTTAATTGTATACCAGAATTACCATCACCACCAACACCTATAGATATACCGTTTCCTGGTGTACCATTAAGTAATCCAGTTACATGCAATGCTGATCCAGGAGAGGTTGTACCAATACCTACATTACCTGCCCCATTAATAGCCATTGTTCTTGAACCAAATAATCCTAATCCTAAAAAATTCGATGTTGATCCTGTTGTAACATTACAAAAAGATAATTCAGACTGGTTATTTGTACTAGCTGCTCTACCAAATGTAATATATCTTTCAGCATTATTACCTGCCATCCCAGAATCTAAAGCTGATATTAATCTACCTGCGCCTAAATCTGTACTACTACCAATTAAAACACCTCTAGTAGTATTAATTCTAGCTATACCAGTAACGTCTAAAGTGTAAGCTGGACTAGTAGTACCTATACCTACATTACCACCAGTTGTGAAGATATTACCGATAGTATTTGAATTTCCTATGGCTGAAAAAAGAGTACTTGCTACAACTACACCTGCACTTATATTTGTTGCTGTTATATTGGAAATATTTGCGGTTCCAGAATTAACATATAAGGACTTAGCAATAGTAACACCTCCAGCCACATATAATGCACCATTATTAACACCAATATTTACATCTTGTGTATTTAATATTTGCATAGTATTTGTAATTAATGTACCTTGAGTTTCTAAACCACTTCTATCATATGTGCCAGTATTTGTTATTTCATTTACATTATATCTTAATATACTATTACTATAATTTGTAATATTTGTTGATGTATATTGGATTTGACCAAGTGAAGTTATAGTAAAATTAAATCCAGATATATCACCCATACTTGACACTAATAACTCCCAACTAGAGTCTTTTTGATTGCCTTCTAAAGTAAACGATTCGTATAAATTTCCTCCAATTGTACGAGTAATACTTGCAGTTAAATTTATAATAAAAGATCTAATATCAGAATTATTAAAATATAGTGCTGTTACATTAGATGCTACTGGTACATTATTACTAGGCGTAAAAGATCCAGAAAACATATTAGATACACCTAAATTAATACTATTTGCAATTATATTTCCAGCTGTTGTAGCACTACCACCACCACCACCACCACCACCTAAAGACCCCCATGTACTTCCAGTACCATATCCTTCAAACTCATCTGTATCAGAATTATATCTTATAAAACCTTGTTCAGCAGAAACTGGACGTTCAGCTGTTGTTCCTTTAGGAACTTTTAACGTTTGACTATCTATATAAACATCACCTAACATAGATACCCTGCCACTATATGTAGAATATAATACATTACCAAATTGTGAATTTGCAAGTGCAAAATTTCCAGAACTAACTGAATTAACATTTTGACCTAATGTCCATGAAGATCCAGTATTACTTGATGATGCAAAGTTATTTTTACTATAAAAACAAATACTAGTTTCAGATTTTTCAGTTGTGGGTGATAATTTAATTTGCGGTGCTGAATCTGTTCTTAATAATATATTACTATTAATCCCTAACCCACCATATAATACTACACTTGCATTTTCTGAACTTGTAGCTACAGTTGAATTTAAAATATTAAGTTTACCACCAATATATACATCTTTACCAATTGCTGCACCACCGGCTACACTTAATCCACCACCAGCAGTAACACTACTTGAATTTACTGTATTAGAAATACCCATACCTCCAGTTAAAACAATAGCTCCAGATGAATAACTAGTACTAGAATTAGAACTACTAAAATTCAAATTACCAGTAGATGTGGTTGTAAGGCTCAACGATCCTTGTATATATACACTACCAGTAATACCCATTCCACCAGAAACTGTTAATGCACCTGTTGTTGCATTAGTACTTGCTGTACCACTTGATAAAATTACATCATTTGTAAAAGTAGAACTTGTGTTATTTATAATTAATCTACTTGTTATACCATCTGGTAACACATTTACAGTTCCATTGTTTAATATTTGAAAACGCATTTTATCATCACCTGTAAATAAATTAATAGTTCCATTAGCAGTATTCCCAGCATACAGATTTAATTTACCATCAATTTCATTTCCATACAAAATTATACGACTTCCTGTTGTATTTAAAGAAGATGATCCTGCTAATCCTAAATAACCATCATTACTTCCTGTTGTTGTATTTATACCTATAAAATTGTTTTTATTTAATGTCAATATCGAATTCATATTTGTTGTTGTATTAAACCCAATACCTAATTTTGATCCAATAATAACACCACTAGAATTTCCATTAACATTAAAAAATGTATAACTATTATTAGACTCACTATTTAAGATCAAATCACCAAATGCAGAATTTATTTTAACATTATTTAGATTATCTAATGATATAATATTTGAGCGTGATGTTCCAGTTATATCTAACCATTTTAAATATTTATTATTATCTATTGTTAAATTATCCTTAAAATTATATGAACTTGACATCTATTATAAATAATAAAGAAAATAATATCTTGTAACATTAATTCTAATTAAATTAATTAAAAATTTCTATAAAAAAAAATTATTTATATATATAAAATATAAAATGAATACTCAAATGCTTATGACAGCTATATCTTTACTATTGGTTGGAATTTTTTCTATTGCCACTTCATCCATTGCCATTGAATGTTATGATTATAAAGACACTACAAAAACAATAAAAGAAGCCAAAGAAGGCAATTATACTTTTGTAATTGTTAACTTAGTTTTTGCAATTATAATGGTGATTGTTTCATTTGCAAGTGCATACTTTGCCACCCAAGGATAATAATATTAAAAAATAAACTTACTAATATAAATTCTATTACTTTTTAAATTAAATAAACTTTTTAAGAATTTTATTTAATTTAAAAATAACATTTATTATTCAATATATAATGTCAACTAGAATTTTTGAAATTAAAACTTTAAAAAGTGTTATTGTAAAAAACTTATTTGAAGTTATTAAACCATATATTAAAGAAACAAATATACTTATAAATAAAGATTGTATTAAAATTTCTACTATGGATACATCAAAAGTATCATTAACATATGTAAAATTAGATGCGAATAAATTTGAAAGTTATCAATGTTCAAAAGCTGTTGTAATTGGAATTGATACTAATACATTTTTTAAAACTATAAAATCTGCTAATAGAAGAGAAACAATTACATTATATATGAATGCTGATGAAGAAGATAAGCTAGGAATAGAATTGGCCGATCCATTTATGGGTAAAATTAAAGATTATAAAATACCATTATTAGTATTAGATGATAAGGTTATTAATATATCAGAAATGATGTTTGATTATGTAATTAATATGCCATCTATTCAATTTCAACAAATTATTAAGGATATACAATTATTAGAAGGTAAAGTTGTTGAAATAAAAAGTATTGGTAAACAATTAATTTTTAGTTGCGATGATGGTCTAGCTGATTTTAAAACGGCCATAAGTGAAATAGATGATAAATTAAACAAAGATCAAAAAACTTTATTACAACAAAATGGCGAAGATATAAGGTCTATTAAATTTGAAAAAACACATGATAAAATAGTACAAGGTAAATTTAAATTAAGTCATCTTATGAATTTTATTAAAGCATCACATTTGTGTGAAAACATGAATATTTTATTAACAAATGATAAACCATTAATATTAGAATATTTTGTGGCTGATCTAGGTGTGTTAAGATTCCTATTGATGGGCCATATCGATTAATTGCTAAAATCAAACCATAAATAGATACTTTTTGATAATTTTAAAAATTATTTGTTACCATAAAAAATTTTTAAAATAATTAATTTTATTAAAAATCTTAGAAATCCTAATTAGGTTAATTTAAAGATAATAATATATGTATAATAAACATGAAAAAGTATAATTTCGATCAAGTTATTGAAATTTTTAAAAATAACAATTGTGAATTACTGTCAAAAGAATATAAAAATAATACAAGTATATTAGAATATAAATGTAAATGTAACAATAAAATAGAAATGACTTTTAAAAAATATCTTGTACAACTTTGTTGCAATGAGTGTCATAAAAAAACATTACAAAGAATATATAAATATGATTTTGATCAAGTTAAACAATATTTCGAAAACAAGAATTGTGAATTAATTTCAACAGAATATATAAATAATAAAACAGATTTAGAATATATTTGCGAATGTAAAAATCGATCTAAAATTACTTTTAAATCTTTTTTAGATGGTCAGAGATGCTCTAAATGCGCAATTGAAAAACGTAAAATTACAAATTTAAATATATACGGAAATGAATGTTCAATGAATTCAAAAGAAAAGATAGAACAAAGAAAACAAAATCAAACAGAACTTACTAAGAAAAGAAAATCAACAAATTTAAAAAAATACGGTGTAGAAATAGCAACGCAAAATCCTTTAATTAATCAAAAAAGAGAAGAAACAAATTTAGAAAAATATGGTGTAATTTGTCCTTCAAAATTAAAAGAATGTGAAGATAAACGAAAATGTACAAATTTAGAAAGATATGGTTTTGAACACGCAATTCAAAATAATGATGTATATCAAAAACAATTAAACCATAGAAAACAATTTAAAGAACATACTTTACCATCAGGGAAAATTGTAAAAATTCAAGGTTATGAAGGTATAGCATTAGATATGCTTATAAATAAATACAATTATAAAGAAGAAGACGTACTTATTGATAGAAAATTATTCCCCAAAATCCTTTACAAATATAAAAATAAAAATAGAAGATATTTTGTTGATATATTTATTCCACATGAGAATAAAATAATAGAAGTAAAAAGTAAATTTACTTTTAGAATTAATATTGTACAAAATATGATTAAAGCTTTATATGCGCGTAAATTAGGTTACGAATTTGAATTTTGGATTATTGATCGTAACGAATTACTTTGTATAATTTAATTAAATTTAATAATGTTAATTGTTTTTGTTTAAAATTAACATTTATATTATTATAAATATATATAATATGAATGATTCTGACAAAAAAACATTTAGTTCAATAAAAAGTGCAAAGTCTTCAAATTCAAGACGTTCGCAATCTAAAAGTAAATTAGAAAAGGTAGATGTAGAATCAGAAGATATTTCATTGTCTCAATTAGAATTAATGGCGAATAAAAAAAAAATAAATAAACAGGAAAAAGAATTAACAGAAAAAAATTCTAATTCTAAAAGTGAAAATGAATTTAAAAAATCACGCACATCTTCATCTAATAGTTCATCAAGTTCCTTAGATGATATAAGAGACAGAAGAAGAAAAGACCGTTTTGTTACAAAGGAAAATAAAAATGATATGATAAGACAAGAGAAAAGTGAATTGTTATTTAAGTTTAACAAATTAAACATTAAAGGCCAATGGAGTTCTTTACGTTTAGACATGAACAGTAGTCTAGATGAAATAAAAAACGAATACGAAAGAGTACGTAATGAAATTCAAACTGAACGTTCTGTTGCATTCTTTAAAAGAATGTTATTATTGGGTGTTCAGGGTATAGAAATGATGAATACTAAGTTTGATCCTTTAGGTGTTGATTTAGATGGATGGAGTGAAGCTATGGGATATTCTATGGAAAATCAAGAATATGATGAAGTAATGGCTGAGCTATATGAAAAATATAAAGGTAAAGGTCAAATGTCACCAGAAATGAGATTAATCTTTATGATTATTAGTTCAGCTACAATGTTTACTATTTCTAAAAAAATAACAAAAATGGATAGTGGTAGCCCATTTAAATCATTTATTGGTGGCTTAATGAGTAATCAACAACAACCTAAAACTACATATGTACCAAGTGCAAATGATTTAAGAAATGACAATATATCAGAAACATCAGATGATAATATGCCTTCTCGTATAAATGGTCCTAATTCCCAATATATTAACGGTAATGAAATAGATATTAATAATATTTTAAAAACTATGAATGATAGAAAATTAGAAAAACAACAACAATCAGAAGATGACATTTTTAAAAATATCCCTATGAATAAAACTAAACGTAAAGGTCGTCCAAGAAAAACAAATAATAGTATACGTATGCAATAATAATATTTAATATCAAAACTAGGCTTGTGCCTGCAAGTAAGTTCTTGTTTGCAGGAGCGAGCCCTATTTTGATATTAATTACTTTAAGTAATATTTTTTATGGTTTCTTTTTTTCGTATACGTTCGTCGACTAGTGTAAATACTGTTTTTGATAAAAATGCACTAGTTATAACATTAGGATCTATATTTGTTAATTGTGCACCAATTATCATAGAAATATAAAAAGAAGTAAACATTACTATATTTTTTAAATTTGTATCATTTGTTTTTGTAAATTCAAAATATAATACAGCTATAAATAATCCTTTTATTACATGTTGTAAAATATCATTCATTATTAATATAATATAATATATGAAAAAAAAAGTTTATAATAAAATTAATTAAGGATTTAAAATATATTAATAAAAATTAATTAAGAAATTTAATATAAACTTTTTTTCACATATTATATTAAGAGAATGAGTTATTCATATTTAAAAAACGTTTTTCCTAAATTTGAGGATTCTACAAAAGTATATAATAGTAGTTTGTATACACAGATTGATAATTGTGAATCAAGTATACCTGTACCAGAATCAATTGTAAATGAAAACCAATATCCTATTAAAATTCAGGAACAACAAAATGATATTGTTTTACCACAAACAAAACTATTAGAAAGTTTTAATGCAGAAACTGAATTAGCACCTATAAATATTTTAAATAATAAAAAATCTTCAGACAACTTAAAATTTTATAATTCCCCTTATGTACCAATCTACAATAAAAATTTAGTAGAAAAATTTGAAGACACTAATTCAAAACTAGATTGTGATTTATATATTAAACATATAAATGATTGTAATAAATGTAGATCTATTGTCTTAAAACAATTTGGTATAGAAACAGATAGAATAAAAAACGAAGAAATAATGGAAATCATTTCATATATTATTTTTGGGTTATTTATATTATTATTAATCGATTCTTTAAAAACATCTAAATAATTACTTTATTTTTTATTGAAAAAATAAAGATTAATACGTATATTAATAAATAATAATTTATTAAAATTTATTAATATGGATATAGATGAAAATGACTTATTATTTAGTAATCAATATGTCCCCTATCCAGAACTAGAAAAAGAAGTATCTTCACAATCAAATGAAGAATTTAAAAAATTTTATGAAAAAGAACAATCTTTACAAGAAGAAAAACAAATTAGTGAAAATTTAGAAAAAATTTCAATTAAAAATTTCCGTTTAGATGACGAAACAGATGATCAAAATTTATTAAATACAAATAAATTCGAATTGCAAAATACAAATACAAACGTAAATACAAACGTAAATACTAATGAAAATTTAAAAAGAAGAACAAAAGAAGTTATATCATATGTTAGTGTAGATTCTAGAGATAGAAATAAATCATTATATCCTAAAGCTAGTAATTTTAAAATTTTTTTAGGTAAAACATTTTACAATGTTAAAAATATTAAATTAGCTAGTATGGAATTTCCAAACACAAATGCTGTTATAAATTCAAATAATAATAAAATATATTGGAGAAATAAAGAAGATATTGATATTGATAAAATTAATGATATAACAAAAGAATATCCCATATACGATACTACTCTTAGAATAGGTAGTTATGTTGCTACATCTTTACAAACAGAAATATTTAATAAATTTTCATTAATAAAAAGACAAGATGGCGATTCTGCTGATTATCATTATTTTATTGTAAATTTAGATTTAGATACAGATATAGTAACATTTACATCACTTATTTTAACTCAATTGCCTGTTAATCCTTTATCTACTCTTTCTGGATCTGGTTTAATCACCGTTCATCATCCCAATCATGGATTTAAAACGGATGACCGGATTTATTTAGTTGGAGCACAAACATTAGGCGGAATAACTGCCCAATATTTAAATACACTTCATACTATAACTATAATTCCAAGTACTTCTGGTGGTTCGGATTATTATCAGTTTGAAGTTAATATTAAAGCAGCTTTAGCAGTACAACTTGGCGGTGGTAATACTGTGAAAGCTGGAAAAATAGCTCCTTTTCAACTTTTGTTTGGTAATTACTCAAATATAGTTGCTCAAAATATCGGATTTCCATTAGAAAACAGTTCCCAGTTAATAAAAACGTATATAAAGTCAATTGAAACAATTTATCAAGTGTTAATTACAACAACAGAACCACATCGTTTAATTAACACGTTTGATCATTTAGGTCAGAATTGTACTATAACTGGATCTGGTACTACACCAAATATAGATGGCACTCGTATTATAACTAAAATAATTAATCAGTATAGTTTTTTAATTTTAGTAAATAATCCTTTGTCTATAATAAATCTTACTAATCCTACATTAACATTTAATTTTCCACCTCATACAAACACATTAGAAATTTCATCCATATCTAATTATAATTTTAATACTGTATTAATAACAAGCTTTACAGACCATAATTATGATGTATCTCATATTGGATCAAATGTTACATTATACGAAACAAAAACAGTACCTATTTTAGATAATATACATCAAATAGATGGTATTTTTGCACAAGATAGTTTCACTATAATCGAAACTATATTAGCAGAATCTAATACTAATACTATTGGCGAAGGTGGATATATATCTAGAAATCACCCTATAACTACACATACTGTAAATATTACCGGTATAACATCTGGGTCAATAACAACACTTCTGTGCCCCAATCACAACCTAAGACCCAATGATAGAATACAAATTAATAATATTATATCTAGTCCAAATATTAACGGGTCTCATTCTATATACACAACACCTAATTCTAACACTATAACTATAAATTACACCACAAACAGCGCATCTTTATCGACAGAAAGTGAGACCCAATCATATATTGGAACAGGATTATATACAGTTTCCTTTCCCAGTCACAATTTTAATAATATAATAAGTATTCAAAACACATCAGGATATCCAACTGGTTTTACATCTGGTAATTTATTTGTTGTACAAACACAATTACCACATGGATTATCTGATAATCAAAAAATACGTTTTTCACAAACTCAAACCTCTGCAAATGTTAATTTAAATACTGGTCATACAATTACTACGATAGATTCTGATGAATTTATAATTGGAACAACAACTGGTTCTGGATTATTATCGCCTATTACATCTGGTATTGTTGGATTTAATCAAGAATTTAAATTATATAATATAAATGATATTGGTGGTATTCAAGGTCAAAATTTAAATAATAAAAATTTTTCAATTAGAAATATTATAGATGAAAATACTTTTAATTTTTATACAAATGATTTTTTGGCTAGTAACACAGAATCAGGTGGTGGAAGTTCTGCTTATATAAGTAGTTTAATTCATGGTTTTAATGGTATACAACAAAATACTAAAGATAATATTTTAAATAGATCTATTAATTTACAAGGCGAAAATTATAGTTTCTTATGTTGTCCACAACTTTCTACTATGATGAACACAGGAGATGTTCGAAATATTTTTGCAAGAGTCATTTTAGATCAATCTCCTGGTAGCATGGTTTTTTCTTATTTGAGTAATCCAAAAACATTTGATAAAGTACCACTAGATAAATTAGACGAATTGGAATTTTCAATGTTAAATCACAATGGTACTTTATACGAATTCAATGACCTCGATTATTCATTTACATTACAAATCACTGAAAGTATAGATGTCACTGATAGTTTTAATGTATCAAGTAAAAGAGGAATAGTTGATAATTAATATTTATTATGTCATTTACTTATAATTATATCCCCTTATTTATTATTCAATTTACAAATAATGTAATGATTAATTCATTTACATAACTTTTTGAAACCATACGATATACTTTAAATTTTTTAATTGTATATATCTAATTGTTTTAAAGCTTCAATAGGAGCTTCTATACCAGAACAATCTGTTCCTATACGTAACATTAATATATATAAATAAAAAAATTATACTCGTTTATCTAAATAGTATAATTCATATGTTTAAAATAAACATTTTTATTATTCTTTAATAATATAAATGTTTAAAAAAACATTTGCTGATACTCTTAAAGAAAATTTGACTCAAGATTCATTTAAACCTCTTCCATCACATATTCAAGTATTTAAATCAATACATAAAGAATCTAGTATTTCATCAAATATAACTGATTGTTTAAAAAACAAGTAAAAAGAATATTTTACTGGTCTGAAGACGAATGACAAGGTAAATTATTTTTTATTTATCTGTATAAACATAATACTAGTGGTTATTTTTGCTCATGTGAAGGTCGTGAAATATCATTTAAAAGAGGAATCGTTGATAACTAATAATTATATTATTTATATCATATATAATACAATGAACGATTTTCATAAAATAAACGAATTTATAGATCTTTTAAAAATAAATGAAAAAACTCAAATAGATCAATTTAAAAAAAAATTAGAACAAGAATTTAATGAACAGCATGATAATATTAATAAAAATTACACAAACTCTAATAATGATAATAACAATGATGATAAAAAATACAATGATATAAATTTACAAAATCAAAATAATAAAAAAATTAATCAAAAAAAAAATACTAAAAAATTATATAACAAAACACAAATAATCATTGATTCTAAAAGCAATAATGATATAATATCACAAGAAGATAAATTGAAACACGACATTGAAAACAATTCTGTTGAAAACAATTCTGTTGAAAACAATTCTATTGAAAACAATTCTATTGAAAATAATTCTATTGAAAACAATTCTATTGAAAACATTTCTGTTGAAAACAATTCTGTTGAAAACAATTCTGTTGAAAACAATTCTATTGAAAACAATTCTATTGAAAACAATTCTATTGAAAACAATTCTATTGAAAACAATTCTATTGAAAACAATTCTATTGAAAACAATTCTATTGAAAACAATTCTATTGAAAATGAAAAGAATATTAATACACAAACTGAAATTACAAATGGAATTACAAATGGAATTACAAATAGAATGACAAATGAAAATATAAATGAAAATATAAATGAAAATATAAATGAAAATATAAATCAAAATATAAATCAAAATATAAATCAAAATATAAATGAAAAGCACTATCAATATAATATTAAAAAGGATATTGGATTTGTTTTATTTTGTTTCGATCATCGATTCATAAATAATATGCATGAATTACTAAATAGAGATGAAACTATTAAATCATTTGATTATTTCTCTTTAGCAGGTGGTAGTTTAGGATTTTTAAAAAATGAATTAGGATGCTGGGATAAAACTTGTATAGAACATATTGAATTAGCACAAAAACATCATAACATTAAAAAAATAATTATAATAGATCATGAAGATTGTGAAATGTATAGGGATTATTATAATGATTTAAAAAAACACCCAAGAAGAGAAAAAAAACATCATATTAATAATTTAACAGAATTAATTGAAATTCTTGAAAAACAATTTACATTAACTGTAGATGCATTTATATTAAATCTAGATGGATCATTTATTAAAATATAAAAGTATTATTAAAATAAAAATGAAAATATTTTATTTTATTAATTAGTATATGGATGAAAATCACCCAACACCAGTTGGTTCATACTTATCTAAGCGAGGTTATGTTATTAGAAAAGATTCAATATCTGATAAAGAATTAAAATTTTTAAAAACAACTTTAGTTGCACGTCCATTACAAGATGATAAATATACATTTTTTAATAAACAAGATAATTCCTTCTCAATTTATATAGAAACAAAAAATAAAATTTATATTCCAAAAATGTTTGGTATTAATCGTTACGGATTTCCAGAAAGTTTAATGTCCAATTATACAGGAATTAAATGGGATAAAGAAATAACATTTAATGGAAATTTATACAACAATCAACAACAAGCTGTATCAAAATTAGTAAATGAACTAAAAAGTGGGAAAACTGGTGGTATTTTATCTCTAAAAACAGGACAGGGTAAAACGATTTCTGCACTAAATGTTTTATCACAAATTCGAGGTAAAACATTAGTTATAGTTAATAAAATTCCATTAATGAAACAATGGGAGTCTGAAATTAAAAACTTTTTACCAGATGCAGAAATAGGATTTATTCAAGGTCAAAAAAATATATCTGTAGATAATAAAGACATAATAATAGCAATGTTACAAAGTTTAGCTAGAATAGATTATCCAGATTCACTTTTTGAAACCATAAATACGGTAATTGTAGACGAATGTTTCCCATATGATACTCATATAATTACATCAAAAGGTAATATAAATATTGGACAATTATATTATATGAAAGAAAGACTTGAAAATTTACCAATGGTAAAAACTTTTAATGAAATTACAAAAAGATTCGAATATAAAAAAATTATTAATGTTTTTAGAAAACAAAATGATACTCTAATTGAAATAAACTGTAGTAAAATGAAAATTAAATCAACTGAAAATCATAAGTATCTTACATATAACGGATGGAAAGAAGCAAAAGATTTAAATATAAATGATTATATTATTAGTAATTATGATAAAAATACTATAAATTCAGTATGCCCTGCTTTAAACGATGACCAATATCAAATTGTTTTAGGTAGTTTTTTAGGAGATGGTCATATAAGTACGTTAAAAAATGGAAGATATAGATTATGTATGACTCATGGCAAAGACCAATATGAATATTGTAAATGGAAAGCTAATATGTTTAATATTAATAATATTAGATATATAAAAAAAAATGGATATTCTAATAAAGAAGCATATCAATTTTCCACAAGAACTTTTTATTTATTTAATGATTTACCAAAAAAAAAAACATATGTTCCACAATGGATTTTAAATGACTTAGATGAAAGAGGATTATCTATATGGTTCATGGATGATGGTAGTTTAAATAAAAAAAGTTTTTCTTCAAAAATAAATACAGATAGTTTTGATGAAGATTCACAGAAAAGAATAATATTAAAATTAAAATCTATGAATATAGATTGTAAATATGTAAATTATAAAAAATCATATTATCATATTTCTATAAATGAAAAGGGGACAAAAATATTAATTCGACTTATAAGTAAATATATACACAATAATATGTTATACAAATTATTACCACGTCAATATATAAATTATATTCAAGATATGTCTATTAAAATTTTAGATGAAAATACTATTTTTTGTTCACGTGAAAATATAAAAAAAGAATTTTTAATTGAAAATCAAATATATAAAATATATAAAAATTATAATAAAAAAAATAATGAAATAAATTATGTAAAATATTTAAATTGTATAAAATGCAATACTTTAACATTACATTCTAAAATTATTATAAAATCATGTGAATATTGGAGATGTAATCATACATTTAAAAGTAATTTAAAAAATCTACCAATGATTTTTGGAGAATATAATTGGAATACTAAATTTTTAGATTATGGATATTCTAAAATAACAAAAATTATTAAAAATATAAATAATTTTAAAAATTCTAAATATAAAAGAAATTTTGTATTTGATTTAGAAATTGAAGACAATCATAATTATATTGTTAAAAACCCTGATAGTAATAATAATACTCAAAATGGATTTATTGTACATAATTGCCACAATTTATCAAGTAGAGTATTTTCTCAAGTATTATCTAAATTATCTTGTCAATATACAATTGGTTTATCAGCAACACCAAAACGTTCAGATGGTTGCGAATATGTATTTAAATATCATATAGGTGATATAGTTTATCAATCTTCCATTGAAAGATTGGGTTTAAATCCAATTATAAGAACAATTAAAATAGATTCAGAAGATTATACAGAAATTTCTACAACTAATCAAATTACAGGTCAAAATCAAATACAATTTACAAGTATGATATCAGAATTAATTACAATGGAAAAAAGAAATAAACTTATAATTGAATTAATTAAACATCTTGTTCGTTCTGAAAATAGAAGATTATTAATACTAAGTGACCGTCGTGATCATCTTAAAACTCTTAAAACAAAATTAGATAACGATCTGGAAATAACATTTACATATGGTTTATTTTTAGGTCAAATGAAATATAAAGATTTAGAAAGATCTAAATCAAGTCAAGTTATTTTAGCAACATTTAGTGCATTTGGAGAAGGAGTTTCAGAAAAAGACTTGGATACATTAATATTAATAACACCTAAAAAATTCATAGGACACCTAAAAAATTCAATTAAAAATGAAAGTGGACGGCTAGAACAAATTGTTGGTAGAATTTTTAGAAAAGAACATACAGAAAAAAACCCACTCATTATTGATTTACAAGATAATTTTTCAGTATACAAAACACAAAATTCTGGAAGAAATGTTTTTTATAAACAACATTTTCAAAATGCCATCTTCGAAAATCATAATATAAATTTAGATAATTATGATTTAGATAAAATATCAGTTAATTGTATAGAGAAACGGAGTAAACGATTAGTTAAAAAACAGGACGTAAATGAAGATCAAAATACAAAAGAAATGTCTGAAAATTTAAAAAAATTTTGTATAATAGAAGACTAATTAAATTAAATTAGAAATAGATTTAAAGTACTTGTCTAATATATCCATTTGCTCTAAGGTTTTTGAAAATCCTATAGTTTTTGTTATTTCATAAGTTACAACAGAATACTCTTGAAAAATTTCTTGACGTTTTTGTGCTAACTTTGAAAGATCAGTATCTTTTAAAATATCATTTGAGACATTTTCTAATTCCTTATGATATTCATTTGTTATTGTTAAATTATCATATGTATTATTTCCATAATTTTTTATAAATAAATCCGATACTTGTTTATCATATTGATGTAATTTTCTAGAAATTTTATATAATTCAGGATATTCTAATTGTATTTTATTAACTTGGTTATTCATATATAATAATAATATTAAAAATATTATTATTTATTTTAAATTTATTTATTTAGAAAATTCTTGTTGAGCACTATCTCCACTAGATGGTCCAACCTTTGACATATCATAACGTCTAATTGGATAACATTCTGCAGGTTCAGAAACAACAGATTTTGGGACTTCAGTAACAGCTGCAATAACTGGAACTGGCGTTGTTGTTTCAATAATTACTGGAGCTTGCGTTTCCATAGGAGCTGGAGCTAATGTTGTTGATTCAATAATCATTGGAGCTGCTGATTCAGCCATTGGAGCTGCTGATTCAACATTTTCTAAAAATTCCCATAATGCTTTATTTGTAGAATAATTTACTGTTACCATAAAAGCAAGTGCAATCAATATAGATGTAGATGGACTAAATTGCGCAGTCCATAATACTAATGAAAATATAAATAATTTAAAATATTGATTTTCAAATAATATTAAAACTTGTCGAGGTAATGATGGTGCCAATCTAGCTACGTACAAAATAAGAAGTAAATGAACAATACCTCTAATAATAGTAGGTTTTTTAACATATTGGTTCATTAAAGATGAAATTTGATTATCAAATGTAGTAACGTATTGCATTATATAATTTATATAATATAATAAAATAAAATAATTTTTTCATTTTCTATAATATTATTTATTTTCTATAATAGTATTTTATAATTGTTTAGGTGAAATCTTCTTTCTTGATGTTTTCTTCTTTGAAGTCTTTTTTCTTGATGTTTTCTTCTTTGAAGTCTTTTTTCTTGATGTTTTCTTCTTTGAAGTCTTTTTTTGAGAAGTCTTGTTTGGAGAAGTCTTGTTTGGAGAAGTCTTTTTTGGAGAAGTCTTTTTTCTTGAAGTCTTTTTCTTTGATGTCTTTTTTCTTGAAGTCTTTTTTAGAGAAGTCTTTTTTCTTGAAGTCTTTTTCTTTGATGTCTTTTTTCTTGAAGTCTTTTTTGGAGAAGTCTTTTTTCTTGAAGTCTTTTTTGGAGAAGTCTTTTTCTTTGATGTCTTTTTCTTTGATGTCTTTTTTGGAGAAGTCTTTTTCTTTGAAGTCTTTTTTCTTGAAGTCTTTTTTCTTGAAGTCTTTTTCTTTGATGTCTTTTTTGGAGAAGTCTTTTTTCTTGAAGTCTTTTTTCTTGAAGTCTTTTTTCTTGAAGTCTTTTTTCTTGAAGTCTTTTTTAGAGAAGTCTTTTTTGGAGAAAAAGTATCTGATAGTGGTAAATTAGTTTCTAAAGTTGGTAAAGAATCTTCTGTATTTGTGTCCATTGTTTCTAGTCTTTCTAAAAAATCATCTAATAATTCTGAACGTTCAGATCTAGGTGATTCAAATGGTAACTCTTCTAGATAACTATTACGTTCTTTACTTGTTATAGAACTATAACTTGCTATGTCTGAAAATAAGGGCGAATCTGACATTATATTATAATTTATAAAGAAATTAAAAAAGTTGAATTTACTTTTAATATATAATAATAATATATATGAAGCAAATTGAATTAAATAAATTGATACCAAATCACCCGACTAGAAAACATATTTATGAAAAATTTCAGAATTTAATTAGTAAATATATTAATGAAAAAGATTATAATTTGGATGATATAATGAAAATTGCAATTAATTTAGAAAGAGGGATTTTTAATTATACAATTTCTATATATCCAAATAGAAAAATAAATGAAACTTGGAACAATTATTTCAATAATCTTTATATAGATCGAGCTGTAAAAATTTATAATAATTTAAATCCAGATAGTTCACTTCAGAATAAAACATTGTTAAACCGTTTATTATCTAAAGAATTTAACGAATTTGAAATATCATCATTTAATTCTGAACAACTTTTTCCTGAAAGATGGAAAGAATTAATTGACAAACATCTAACAAATATAAATGATGATTTACCTATACAAATAAAATTAGAAGATCGTGCAGATGGGTTATTTAAATGTGGTAAATGTAAAAGTTATAAAACAGAATATAATGAAAAACAAACCAGATCAGCTGACGAACCTACTACAAAATTTTGTTATTGTCATAAGTGTGGTAATAGATGGAAATTCTGTTAATTTTCATATTAAATAAAAAAAAATTGATTATATATTTTTTTACTTTTATTATAAAATGTCTATAAACATTTCATCTAATAATACTTCTTTTTCTACAACAAAAAAAAATTATAATAATATTTCTAGATTAGAACAATCTTTAAAAAATTTACAAAAAAAAATACATAGTCCCAAGGTAGATTTAGTAGAAAGAGATAACTCTTATTTAGTTAGAATTGAATTGCCAGGAATAACACTTGATTCTCTTAATATTGAAATTAAAGAATCACAAATCTTATTAATCTCTGGTAATAAAACTACTAATAATTTATACGAAACTGACAGAGTAGTATATAAAGAATCTAAATATGATAAATTTATGCGTAGAGTTAAATTACCAGGAAAAATTAAAGCTATTGATTTTAATAAAGATAATTTAGACTTTGTAAATGGTGTTTTAAATTTAACTTTTGAAAAGGATCTAAATGTTTTAGTTAACAATTTGTCATTTGAAACAATTAATCTTAATGAAAATTGGGCAGATGTAAATTAATTTAGTTAAACATTTTATTATATTAAATAAAATAATTGCGTTATTTGTATTAAATTAATTTCTAGGTAATATGTATAGCTGCAATCAAAAAAATATTTGATTGCCTCTATGATGTAATAGTAAGCATGACAGGCTGTTAACCTGTTCGCGACCGTGCAAATCGGTCTAGAGGCGTTTATCATTTTATTTTTTTAAAGTATATATATATAATTTAAAAATATTATATTAATTTACATAATATTCTAATCGTTTAAATTTATAGGATTTTATATTTATTAATATTATTATAACATTTATGGATAAATTAACAGATATGTTAAGTAGTTTTTTTGTTAGTTCATCTAAAAAAAACGAACAAAAAAAAAATAACCAAGACGAAAAACAAAGTGAAAAACAAAGTGAAAAAGAAGAACGAAACGATGAAAATGAAGTAACTGAAAAACAAAGTGAAAAAGAAGAACGAAACGATGAAAAAGTAACTGAAAAACAAAGTGAAAAAGAAGAACGAAACGATGAAAACGAAGTAACTGAAAAACAAAGTGAAAAAGAAGAACGAAACGATAAAAATGAAATAACTGAAAAACAAAGTGAAAATAAAAGTCAATTAAAAAAAGATAAATTAGATAAAGAAAAAGTTGTATTTACAATTACAACATCTGATAAATTGTCAGAATCGGAAAATACAAATGAAAAAAGTTTATTCAGTTCTTTATCATCAAAATCGTTAACTAAAAATAAAAATAGTGTTACTTCTGAAAGTAATTCTGAAAGTAATTCTGAAAGTACTTCTGAAAGTACTTCTAAAAACATTATTTCTAAAAAAAATATAAAAAAATATATTTTAAGACCATCTAATTTTTATAAAAGTAATATATTAATAGTAAACGATGACATTAAAGATAGTATTGACATTTTAAGTGATTTATTTTATAAATTAGGTTTAATGAAGGATGTTAATAATATATACGATAACAATATTCATGTAATCACAAGTTTAGAAAATAAAAAAGTTTTTACAAAAATGTTATTAGATAATCCTTATTTATTTTTTACAAATTTTGATGTTAAAAAACAATTATCTAGAGAAAAGATAAAAAATTTAGATAATCTAGAAAAAAGAACTATATATATCATAGATAATAAAACATTAACTAAACCATTAAAACATAAAGATTTACAATCTTTAGTTTCTAAAAACGTTCATGTAATCATTATAGCTGGAGAAGAATACAATTTAGATAGAACTTTTAATGTAATGGGTAATAATAAATTATTAATTCATAAATTAAATAAATCTAAAAATATGCAAAAACATTTTTATAAAACAACTATTAAAAATTTATCTTTACCTAATAAATTAGCGTTTGATGACTATTATAATATAATAAATAATGAAGATATAGATATTAAATATATAATATTAAAAAATGATCAAATAAGATACAATTAATTATAACTAGCAAGTGTTTAATATTAAATAATTAATTATTATTTAATAATATATGGGAGCAATTTATTTTTGTATTCACAATTTTAAAACTTCACCAATAGATATAACTTTTACTAAAAGTTTTATGAATATGAAAAATAGAGGTCAAGATGATACTCAATTAATATATGATCAAGGTCCTATTTTAAATAATCTTAATACAAATCAAATAAAGATGCATTTATCAAGAAGAGAGATGTCTGAATATAATCCATTACATTTTATGTATGGATTTCATAGATCAAGTATTAATGATTTAACTATTGATGGATCTCAACCATTTGAAGATCCGTTAATATGGAAAACTTCAAAATATCCAGAATTAAGATTAAGACCTAAAAGACGTTTATTATGTAATGGTGAAATATATAATTATACAGATTTATTAACAAAGTATAATTTCAATGATAAAGATTTACAATCAACTAGCGATGTAGAAATAATATTACCTTTATATATTAATCAAACGTCAGACACATCAGAAGAAAAATTAAAAAAAACATTAGATGAATTAGATGGCGAATTTTCCTTTATTTTAACAGAAAATACATCAACATTTGATTTGAAAACATTAAATATATTTGCAGTAAGGGACCGTTTTGGAACACGTCCATTATACATGGTAAAATATACTCCATTTAATACATCAAATGATATATTTTATTTGTTTACAAGTGAAATTAAAAGTATTCCAGCAAAATTATTAAATAATCCAGAATATATTATTCACGAAATTCCACCTGGAACATATTGGTCATATAATAATTCTGTAATTAATAAATCTGAAACGGAGTTTATAAATTATTATAATTTAGATAAATATAAAACACTTGATTCGTGTATTGTAAATCGAGCAGATCAAAATACAATTTCATTAATTTATGAAACAATAAAAAGAACATTATCAAATAGCGTAATTACAAAATGGGGACTAACAGAACGAAAAATAGGATTATTATTGTCTGGTGGCTTTGATAGTTGTATTATATTAAGTATTTTATGTAAACATTTAATTGAATCTAAGGGAATTCGATCTTTACACGTTTTTACTATTGGTAACAAAAATGGATCTGATGTTATTTATGCTAAAAAACATGTAGAATTTTTAGAAAATACCTTTTCTATTGATATTCATCATCATATAATCGATATATGCGATTTAAATATTATTATTCCAGAAATCAATGACACTATTAATTGTTTAGAAACATTTGACAAAGTTACTATTCGCAAAAGTATACCGTTATTATTTTTATTAAAATATATTAAAGAAAATACAGATATTAAAGTATTATTAAGCGGTGAAGGATTAGATGAATTATGTGGATATAAAGAGTTTAATAATTTAAATGATTCTGATTTTCAATCTAAAAGCGTAGAATTAATTTCTAATTTACATAAATATGATTTATTACGTTCTGATAAAATAGCTGGTAAATATGGGTTAGAAATAAGATATCCCTTTTTAAACAATGAATTTATAGAATTTATTTTATCGATCCATCCTAAATTAAAAAGACCTCAAATTTACGGATTTTCAAAAGATCCAATCGAAAAATATATTATTAGAAAAGCATTTGATTATATAGATGATAATAACGAAAATAATATTTCTTTATATATAGATAAAGATGTTTTATGGAATTCTCGTGAAGATATAAATAATTGCATTGATGAATTAAACAATTACTTACATAATTATTTTGAATCAAAATATTCCGATATTGCATTTTTTGATTATACACAACGATTAAAAAGTATATGTTTTAATTGTTTACCACAAACAAAAGAAGAAATGTATTACCAAATAACATTTAATAAATATTTTCCAAACTCGGAAAACATAATAAATAAATTTTGGAAAGACTTATGGTAAAGTTACGTTTGATTATTTTTAACAATATGAAATATTTCATCATATTTTTCAAAAATTTTTATTTTATCATTTATAGTTAATCTTTTTATTTTTAATTTTAATTTAATTTTCTCGGCAAATGCTTCCTTATCTTCTTTTGTAGAAGTTTCTACACCATTCCGTAAACGATCTACTATAAAATATAACAAATCTTCATTTATAATTTTCTCAGATTCTTTTGTAATAATTGTTCTAAATGATAACTTTTTTTTTGTCAAATTATTGTCACCTTCTCGTTTTTCCATAATCTGTTTTGTATATTTTAAAACAAATCCTAATTCTTTATCGTACTGTAATATCTTTACTAATTCTATTATTCCTTTTGTAGTATTCCATCTTATATCTCTATAAATCATTTTTTTTGAAACGTATGCTGATTTCAATAATTCTGATAACGTATTTACTGTATCATCTCTTTGAGAAATATCTATAATATCTTTTCCCAATAAAAACACATGAACATAATACAAAGAATAAGATTCAAAACGTTCTAAACGCTCTTCTTGAGATAAAAGAATCCATCTTTTAAAATATTTTCCAACCTGAACATAACTAGATTCATTTTTGTCACTAGTATTTAAATTCTTATTACTATTACTATTATTTGTTAAAAATATACATAAATCTTGTTTTAAATTTTTTATTGTATTCGTTATAAATTTTGATTTTGTTTTTATATTTTCAATTATATCTTGGTATTCAGTAATATATTCGTCAAATTGATCACTTAATACAACATTTTTAGAATTCGATTCATTTTTAGATGTTAAATTATTTACATCTATGTGGTAATCATATTTTAATGTTAAATATTTATGAAAATTAATATTAACTTCAGAATATAAAATAGATAAATCATGTGTAAAAATTTTAAAACTTTCTTTTAATCGTTTTGTTTTTATATTATATTCTACATATTTTTCCATAAAATTTACACATTTCTCCCATAACGTGTATTGATTATCTGTTAATATGTCTTCTATAAACTTATTTATCTTTGTCTCTGATTCTAATTTAGCATCTTTTACTAATGTTAACTCCTTTCTATTAATTAATGTATCGTATAAATTATAATACAACACACCATTATCATTCTGTGAACTTAACCATTCTAATCTTTTATTATAAATCAAATCTGTTAAATTGTTTTCATTTACATTGTTTTCATTTAATTTGTTTTCATTTAAATTATTTTCATGTTTAATATATGGACAAATACCATATTCTCTAATGATTTTTTGATTTAAAAAAAGTATTCCTGGTAAAGCTTGTGGATCAATTTGATAATACATTTTTTCTAATTCTAAATATTCTAAATATTTTTCATGCGCATTTTGTCTAATTTCTTTAGCTATTTTAGCTTTTGTTTTATCACTATTTTTTTTTGCATTTCTAAAATCTAAATTATCTAACTGTCTACCTACTAATTCCAGTTCAGTTTTTATTTGTTTTTCTTCACGTTCTCGTTTATAAATAGCTTTTAATTGTTCTGTATATCGTTTTAATTGATCCATTTTAATTTGTTTATCTTCATCATATTTTTTTATAATAAATTTATTGTCAGATCCTTTTTTATCATTAATTAAATTCTGAATATCTCGTTTTAAGTTACTTATTTCTTGAATAATGAAATTTTTATTATTATTCATTTAAAAATAATTAATTTAATTATTTTATTAAATTAATCTATTTTCAATTTTTTATATTAATTTTATTTTAAAATCAATAAAATTTTAAAATTCATCGCATTTCACAATTTCTATATTATTTAATTTTAAAATATCTATTGTTATTTTATCTAATTCTTCTGAATAATTATTTATATAAACTACACGTTTAATTTGACATTGTAATATTTTTTTTACACAACTTATACATGGTATTAATGTTATATAAATAGTAGAATCTTTTAAATCTGTTTTTGACACAAATAAAATCGCATTTTCTTCTGCATGTAAACACATACATAAATCTAAATGTTTAGCTGCAATTTTATCAGATTCGTTATATTGATCCATACATCTTTTACAACCACCCTGATAACAATTTAATGTATTAGCTGGTGTCCCATTATACCCTAATGATAATATTCTTTTATCTTTTACAATTACACATCCTACACGACGTTTTATACAATTACTCCTTTCACTTGTTAATTTTGCAATATTAATAAAATACTGGTCCCAATTTGGTCTATTAAATTCTTCACTTTCTTCCATTATTTTAATTATTTTAATTAAAATAATTATTATTTATTTTATGTTCAATTATTTTTAAAAAAGTAATTTATTATATTATATTATAATATGATTCCTGATAAACTATTAATTAACTTAAAAATTATTAGTAAAATACAAAAAAATGGGAGAATATCTAGAAGTTACGATGGTATAATATCATTGGAATCAGATGTAATTTACCAATCTATAAAACGTTTTGTATGTAATGATTCTAGAAAGCAAGCTATTTTTGAAATTAATAGTGTTATAACAGAAAGTATCGATATGTTAAATCATATCATTAACTCTAAACACATGAATAAAAATTATTCACAAACATCCGAATATATTAAAAATTGCGAAAATATAAATTTAATTATTACAGAAATGGAATTTGCTAAATCAGGTATTGAAAATTTAAAATTTACATATCAAAATGATCATAACATAGCATCGCAATTAGATATTCTTATTTTAAAAATAAATACAACATTAAAAGATATCGGTCAAAAATTATTTTATTTTCAAAGTTTTTTAACTAATCAAAATACAATTAATAAAGAATCTTATCAAGAATCTTATCAAGATACTTATCTAACATCAATAAAAATTGAAACAGGTGTTAACCAATCAGAAGAAGATCCTTATCTAAATATGGAAAATATATAAAATAATCAATTAAAAAAAGTAATTATTTTATATTGTTATTATAATATGATTATTAATATACAAAACCCAGTTCCAATATTGCAACAAAAACCTAGTTCTATAACAACAAATACACTTATACCTACTAATTTTCAACAAACAACTGATAAACAAATTGTAAAAATTAACAAAATTACAAAAAACAATAATAATATCAATCAAAAAATTTCATCTGATATTATAGATTTTTTTGATGATTTTTATAAAAAACCTGATAATGAACCTTGGTCAAAATATATTATAGAAATATCAAGGAAAAAAAATAGATTTATGTATATTGGTATATTTTTTATCTTAATTGCTATTTATATTTTTCTGGAATTATATAATTAATTGTACATTTGCAAATAACTCCTATCATTATTATGTGTTTTAATAATTTTATCTATATATGATCTTGTTATAATTAATGTTGTATCTTCTGAATCTTGTACGGTTTCCTTTTTAACTAAATCTAAATTGTCTATTAAAATATCATAATTTAATCGATTAAAAATTTTTTCTATATTTTTTTTTAATTGTCTAACACCTTTATCATCTTGTGTTTTACATGATATTATATACTCTATTAGTTCCCGTTCTATTATTATATTAAATCCACTTTTCAATTTAATAGTTTTCAATATATTAGGAATTAATTTAGTTTGACAAATGGTTATTTTGTCTTCTATACTAGGAGGATCTATATAAATAACTTTTAAACGATTTAATAAAATACTATCAACTTTTGATATATCGTTAAATGCAATAACAAAAAATACCTTTGATAAATCTATTTTAATATTAGACAAATAATTATCTTCAAATTCTGCATTTTGTTCTTCATCTAGTAAATGAGTTAAAATTCCAAAAATTTCAGTAGCCCTTGTCTCACTTATTTTATCTATTTCATCTAAATATATTATAGGATTCATATAATTACTACATGTTAAAATTTCAACAAGTTTACCTGGTTTAGAACCTATATATGTTTCACTATGACCTGTTAAAACTGATACATCATTTAATCCTCCAAAATTAATCTGATAAAATGGTAAATCTAATGCCTCTGCTAAAGATTTTATTATTTTAGTTTTTCCAATACCTCCACTTCCATAAAGTGCTAAAACATGACCTTTACTATTTGGATTTGTAATTTTTCTTGCTACAAATTCTAAAATTTCATCTTTTACATTTTCTAATCCATAAATATTTTCATCTAATTTATCTTTAACCCTTTTAAAAAACATCTTTAATTTATCACTATTGTCTGCAGATTTTACATCCATTTCTTTACATTTTCCATAAGGAATTTTAACAATTGTATTTAACCAATTTAAAGCTTTTGAATTATCGCTACTACTTGAACCCCTAATACTTTCATATTTATCTAATAAAAAAGATTTAGTTTCTATATTTAAATCCATACATAACAACTTATTTTTTAAATTATCCATCAAATCATCTCCATAATTTTTCTTACGTTTATAATTTATAATCTCATCTTCTACCATTCTTAATTTACGCTTTAATTCATTTCTCTTATTACATTCTTTATACGATGTTGATCTTTTTAAATATATAGGACTTCTTTTTTTTATCTCATTTAAACTACTATTATCATTTTCTTGTTTGTTATTATTTAATTCTTTTTTATTATTGTTATTGTTATTGTATTTTGGCTCTGGTATATTATCCGTTTTATCGATAGTTTTAAAAAAATTTAAAAAATTATTTGGAATATACATCCAATATATATCTTCTTTGTTAGGAAAAGTTAATCTACCAGAAGTATGTTCATTAATACAAATATAATATTCTGCCAAAGTACATACGTATATTACATCACCTTTGTTATAATTTTTATTTATTTCCCAATATCCACTATACATATTTTAAGACTTATTATTAAAATATATATTCTTTTTTAATTCATTTTTTATTTATCAAGTAAAAACTAGGCAAGTACTACTAATAATAATTATTTGCAGGCGTAAGCCTAATTTTTGATATCACTTTTTCTTAAAAAGTGATTGTAATTATTTATAAGGAGGTTGGCAATCACCTTTAATATTATACCCATAGTTTACCAATAAAGTAGCAATATAAGGAGCAGTTTCTGGCTTATCAAAAGATAAATTATAAGGTAATCCTGCAGCATAAGCTATCTTTATCAATAAGTCCTTTGAATTTTCTGATTTTGTCTTTGTCATTAATTGTTTAAATGTATATTGAACTGCAGATTGCATTTTTAATTGGTCTCCCTCAAATGCTTTATACAAATCATCCATAGTTATATCGTGACATCCAGGATAAATCATTGTTTTTGGTTCAATTAATGTAAATCCTCCCTCTGGAACATATTTCCCAGTATAATCAGCAAAGCTTTCAAACATTCCTCTTCCTGATAAAGCATTCATTGATAAAACATAAACTACAGCAATTATTATAGCCAATTGGAAATCCTTTTCACTTAGATAAACGATTACAAAAATTAAAAAGATTTTAGCATAAACGTTTGAAAAAAATGTTTGTAAAGCATCTGGTGCCTTTGGTGCAATCTGAGCAGCATAAAGAGCCAATGTTACTTTAACTACAGCCATTATGTAAGGATTTGCTAAAACTTGATTAACTCCAATTTCAGTCTTTAGTTGTATAGTTTTTAAATAGTCCATTATTATTTTTATATTATATAATAAATAAATAAAAAAATAATATTAATTAAAATTAAATAACAGTTTAAACTATTATTAAGTTTAAAGTAATATTAAGTTTAAACTGTTATTTAATTTTAATTTTAAACTTTATGGAAACTGTAAATTATAGTTTAATTAATGACAAAATTTATATCATAAAAACAAATGATGTATTTAATAAAAATGTCAATACAGAACAAAAATATAAAAATACACATTTATTTGATAAACATTGTATAGAATTATATGGAAATAAAAGTTGTATTTTATTTCATATAGATTCATTTAATATAGAAGTGCGATTACTTGATCATATTAAATACAGCCCAGTAAGATATATTAATAAAAATTCCTTATATAATGAAATACCAAATTTATTAAAAAATAATTATACAGTAATCTTAGTTGAACATATATTAAATACTAATACCACAGAAATAACATCCATTCATTTACCACCAAAGTAATTTAAAAATAAATAATTTAATTATATCAAGATGCCTCATGATATGATTGACGAATATTTTAATATTTATAAAGAATGCATTGAAGAATATGGTGAGAACGTATGTGTTTTTTATGCATGTGGAAGTTTCTATGAAGTATATAGTATTAGTAATGAAAATGAAAAGTTAGGAAATGGAGAAAAAATATCAGAAATAATCAGATGTGAATTTTCTAATAAAAATAAATCTAAAAAGAATGAATTAGGATATTCTACAAGAGATAATCCAGATTTTTGTGGATTCGGAATACCATATTTATCTAAATACTTGAATCCACTATTAGAAAATAATTATACTGTAATAATAGTTGATCAGTTAGAATCTAGTCAAAATTCTAAGGGTAAATTAGTTAAAAGAGGTATTACAGCTGTTCATTCTCCTTGTTTAAAATCACCTGATTATGAAAATCTTTTTGATACCGAATACAATTTATTATCGGTTTTTATTGAAATAATCCCCTTAAATTATAAATTAAGTGGTATTTTAAGTACACATCATACTTTAATCTATTCAGTTTGTAGCATAAATAATACTACTAATGAAATTGAAATTTCTGAAAATTTTACAAGATTTAAAAACAATGAATTTCAGCTTGGGTTAGATGAAATCAGTCGTGTTTTGTTAAGATATAATATAGGAGAAATGAGGGGTTTTTTTAAATGCGATGACCAAAATAATTCCGATTGGTATAAATCAATTATTAAATATTTAGACGATTTATCAAACTACAGTAATTTTAATTATAAATGTGATATAGTAACTAAAGATTCGGATAAATATAAAGAATATATAGATATAACATTTCAAAACACTTATTTAAAAAAAATTTACCAAAACATTAATTTTAGTATGTTAACACCTATTGAATATTTAGCTTTATCAGATAAAGAATTATCTATTTTAAATTTTATGTTTGTTTTAGATTTCATGGCAAAACATGATCATAAATATATTACTAACTTATCCTTACCTAAAATAATAAGAGATTCTGAAAATTTAGTTTTAGAATTAAATACATTAACACAATTATCAATATTGCCAAATAATTTAAATACAAATTCAAAAATTTCTAGTGTATTTGACGTTATTAATTTTACTAAAACAGCTATTGGTAAACGTCATTTAAAAAATATTTTATCAAAACCATTTAAAACACCAGAAATTATTGAACAACGATATAATTTAACAGAAGAATTAGATAATTATTCTTTGTTAAATGACACTAGTAAATTTTTAACGAATTTAATAGATTTTGAAAGATTACATAGAAAAATGGGTTTACAAGCATTACATCCTTATGAATTTGAAAAATTAAATCTTAATTACATTAAAATTATAGAATTATTTAATTTAATATTAAATCACAAAGACCTTTATTATTTAAAACAAATTGTTCCAGAAGACCAAATATTAAATAATTTTAAGGAATATATTACGGATTACCGTAGTTGTTTTGATTTAGAACAAATGAGAACTATTAGTTTATATACAAATAAAGATGAAATAGTAAATTTTTTTAAAAAAGATGTAGTTAAAGAATTAGATGTTATTCAAAACAATATAAAAGATCTTGAAAACAGTATAGAACTATTGAAACGAGAATACGAAGATATTATTAATCAACCTATTAAAGTCGGATTTACAGATAACGATGGGTATTTTTTTACATGTACAAAGATTCGTTATCAAAAACTAATTAATGAATTAGAAAAGCGCAATGTTTCTACAAAAAATTTTAACATGCGTGCAACTAGTAATACTGTAAAATTTTACACTACTGAATTTACAAAACATTCAAATAATTTAATAAATACACGAGAATTATTAGTAAAAAAAGTTAAAATAAATTATCTTTTGAAATTATCAGAATATACAGCTAAATACAATAACGTTTTTTCAAATTTAACTAAATTTATTGAAATTATAGATGTTGTTCAAAGTAATTTAATATGTGCTAAACGTTATAAATATTGCAAACCTCATTTATATAAGAATAAATCACCATCTGTACAAGCTATAGCAATGAGACATCCTATAATAGAAATAATAATAGATGATACAGAATATATCTCAAATGACATTAATCTTGAAGATGACAACTTAGGTATATTATTATATGGTTTAAATTCTTCTGGTAAAAGTAGTTTATTAAGAGCACTCGGTATTAATCTTATTTTAGCACAATGTGGACTATATGTCCCATGTAAAAGTTTTATATTTTCACCATTTAGTACACTTATATCACAAGTAGATTTAACTGACAATTTATTTGCCAACAAATCTAGTTTTATAAGTGAAATGTGTGGTTTAAAAAAAATATTAAATTGCTGTAAAGAATCTACATTGGTTTTATCAGACGAATTGTGTAGAGGAACTGAAGTTAATAGTAGTACAGCAATTGTTGCTTCTACTATCTTAGAACTAATTAAAACAAACACAAAATTTTTCTTTACCACTCATCTTCATCTTTTACCAAATATTAAATCTATACAAAATCAATCTAAACTAAATATTTGTCACTTAAGTGTTGGTATCGAAAATGATAAAATTATATTTGAACGATATTTAAAACCAGGTTCTGGTAGCACATTATATGGTCTAGAAGTTTGTTCTAGTATAATACAAAATTCTAATTTTATAGATACGTCTTTTGAAATAAGAAATGAAATTTTAAATAATAATACAAATATATTAAATAATAAACGAAGTAACTATAATAAAAAAAAAATCACAAATCATTGTGAAACGTGTGGATATATTCCCACAAAAAATTCATTACCATTAGATACACACCATATCCAAGAACAAAAAAATTGCGACGAAAATGGTTTTGTCAAAGATAAATCTTATCATAAAAACAAATGCTTTAATTTAGTTAGCTTATGTAAAAGCTGTCATTTAAAAATAGATACTGGAGAATTAGTAATTCATGGGTATAAACAAACAACAAATGGTATTATCTTAGATTATTACTTTTTTGAAAAGTAATATCAAAACTAGGCTCCGCCTGCAAGTAAATTGTTATAGTTTATATAGTAGTAATTATTGCAGGCGTAAGGTGACCCTAGTTTTGATATTAATTATTTAAATGTAATGTTTTGATATTAATTATTATTAGAAATAATGTAATGTTTATTTCTAATATTTAATTTTTTTACTTATATTAATATAATATGACAAAACCTGTTGTAAACAATAAAATAATATACCAAAATATTAATGGATTAGTTTCGCGTCATGACAGTTTACTTGATCAAAGTGTTAAAGCAGGATCTTCTCCTACATTTGGTAATTTAACATTAAATGGCGATGGTCTTATTAAGGGAAATCTTTATGTAGAAGGTAATACAACTATTTTAAATACTAATGTTATAGAATTTGAAGATAATATTTTGTTATTAAATCGTTTAGAATCAGGTAGTGGAGTTACATTAAATCAATCTGGTTTGGAAATAGAAAGAGGAACTCTTGAAAATTATAGAATTATTTATAATGAATCAGATAGCACATTTAAAATTGGACTTATTAGTAATCTTCAAGCTGCAGCTACAAGACAAGATACTCCTTTATATAATGGAGTTATGACATGGAACAATACAGAACGGAGATTAGATTCTTCAAATGATATTTCCATAGATTTATCTTTAAGTTCTACACAAAATGCTACAAGTTTAACACAAGCATCATTAATTTTATCTGGTGGTTTATCTGTACAAAAAGATATTCGCACCCCAGGACAATTATATTTAGTCGGTTCAAACCATTCTACATCTAGTGTTTTATATACAGATCAAACATCTAACAGTTTAAATATAACAAGTCCTAATGACATTTATTTAACACCAACATCAAAAATTTTAATACCAAACGATAAATCTGTTCAAATTGGAGATAATTTAATTGTATCGCAAAGTGTAAGTAATGATTTGAATTTTACTAATTATGGCCATGTTAATTTCACACTTAATGCAGGTAAAAGAATAAATATTCCTAATCAAATTCCTATAACCTTTTCTACATCTACAGAAAAAGTGTTTGCAGATGGTTCTAATAATATGGTTGTCGCAAGTAGTCAAAATGTTAATTTAGAACCAGGTATTAATAAAAAAGTATATATTCCACAAGATATTGGACTCATTTTTTCTAATAATAATCAACAAATATCTGCAAATTTAAGTAATGATTTAACTATTCGATCAGGTAATAAAATATTTTTAACACCATCATTGTTAGAAAATGTTTGTATACCAACTGATAACGGTATTAAATTTGGTAATAGTGGATATCAACGTATAAGTAGTGACAGTACCAATTTGCTCACTATTAATTCTGATTCTAATATAAATTTAACTACAATCAGTAATAAATCTGTAGTAATAACAAATACCACTAGATCTACGTCTATTACATCAGGTGCATTGGTAATAAATGGCGGTGTAGGTATTGCGAAAAATGTAATAATCGGTGAAAGTTTAACGTGTGCATCAATATATGTTTCGGGAAATATTAATGTTGCTGGTACTCTTACTGTTGTAAATATTACTACAACTAATTTAGTTGATACTAATTTAACAGCAGGTATTGCTAGAATAACTACACATTTATCTGCAATAGGTGACTCAAATACAATCGGGAATATATTTACAAATTCTGGAAATGTAGGTATTGGAGTAACAAATCCAAATTTCAGTTTAGAAGTCGATGGCACTGCCGCGTTTAGTACAAGTATATCTTCAGCTAATATAATAGGACAAAATAGTACTATTACAAATACAATGGTAACAAATTTCAGTGCTGGACAAGTTAATACAGATATATTAAATACACGTGTATTAACTATATATTCTACAGAAGACGCTGTTTCTATAACTAATGGAGGAAGTTTTACAATATATGGAGGGGCTTCTATAGCAAAAAAAGTATTAATTGGTGGTATAACAGAAATTTTGGATACTACACCATCAGATTCTTACACTACAGGTTCTTTATTATTACATGGAGGATTGTCTATACAATCTAGTCAAAATTCTGTTAATTCTAGTAATGGTGGTAGTTTAAGTGTAAAAGGTGGTGCTGCAATTGGTAGTGATTTATATGTTGGTGGATTTATCACTTGTAGCGAAAGTACATCCAGTCGTTATTTAACAATAACTGCAAGTGATAACTCTATAAATTCAAGTACAGGTTCAATTGTTACATTTGGCGGAATTACTATCAAATGCTCATCTAATGCAACAAATATTTCAAATGGAGGATCATTTTTAACATTAGGTGGAGCTAGTATAGGTAGTGATTTACATGTAGGTGGATCATTAAATGTACAAAATACAATTATAGATAATATTACAAATACACATGGATCAAATTATATGTGGAATTATTTTGGCATAATTAATGACATTACAACTATATCATTTTGCGAAATTGATTTTTGTAATGGTGTAATTCAAAATTCTACAGGATCTCTTAATTACGGACTTAAATTAATTGTTACAATTAATGGTACAAATTGTTCTGTATCTCACAATTATTATGGTAATGTTGAATCTAGTAGTATTGACAAAATTTCATGTTATGTTTACAATGACTCGTCTGATAAATTCCATTTGTTTTTAAAATCTCCAGCTAATACTACTACAAACATTAATGTTCGTGGAAAATTAGGAACTACTTTTAACATTATTGATGAAGGATATAATACAACTCCAAATGGAGATGTAAGTAATTATAACATTTCTTGGACTGAAATTTATTCAACAAATAGAGAAAGTAATATCAAATATACATTTGGTAATGTTGATATACAAGGGCAAGATTTAACTATAACAGACTATTTCCCAATTATAGGTAAAAATAATATTAATACTACATCCACAAGAGATCTTGGTTTAGCCTTTCAACTTTATCAAAAATCTAACGATACTGGATTAGGTGAAATAGTATCAGGTGACTACATTTTATTAGACACTTTACCTAATCAAAGTTCTGCGAGTAGTACTCAAATTAAATTTAGTAGTTCAGCTGATTCTAATAATGATTATTATAATGGATGGTGGATTAAAGTTGGTTCAGGAGCTGATGCAAATCAAGTTAGACAAATTATAAGTTATAATGGTCTACAACGTATAGCAGAAATCGATCTAGCTTGGACATCTCAAAACCCAAGTGAAAGTGACACTGTATATTTATATAATAAACAATTTGTATCATTTTATTTTGATAATACTAATAAAACCTTTAAACTTGTTAATAATACAAGGGACTCTACGACTAAAAATATTACTTATTATAATTATGCTAATTTAGCTATAGGTCATTTATCCTTAAATGATACTACACCAAGTCTTAATTCTACTACTGGTAGTATTACTTCTGTTGGTGGAATTAGTATTCTAAATTCTACAGATGCACAATCAGTTACAAATGGTGGCAGTATTACTACATTAGGTGGAGCGAGCATTGGTAAAAAATTATATGTATCAGATAATATTATACTAAGTGACACCTATATTACACCAGATTCTTCATTACATATTAAACACGATACCTCTACAGTTATTTTAGAAAACGACAATAATCTTTATTCTTATATAGATTTTATTGAACATGGAACATCACAACGTTTTGGTATTTTTTCTGATAGTAATAACAGTCAATTTTCATTAACTTGTTCTACTTCTGGAAATACACCTGATGATTCTAATAAAGCATTAACTATAAATTCGTCAGGTTTTATTGGAATAAATACAACATCAAATATAAATACAGCATTAACCGTTAAAACTAACAATTTAATATCTACAGATACAAATTCTGGATATATTGGATTAATAGCTGGTAATACGTCTTCTATGGATCCATTAATTTCTTCAAACCTAGTTTTATACGGAAACGACGCAAATGGTAGTAATGGAAATATTAATATAGCTTCTGGTACATCTGGATCTATCCAATTTTACACTAATTTAGATACTAAACGTTTAGAAATAAATGCAAACGGAATAGTAGATATATTAACTACAACCCCTTCAAATAGTAGTACACAAGGTACATTAATTGTAGCAGGTGGTGTTGGAATATCAAATTCAGTTAATGCTAGTAGTTATACTTCAGGTGGAGCACTTACAGTTGCTGGTGGTGCAAGTATCGAAAAAGATTGTTTTTTAGGTGGTGATATATATATTAATGGAAAAATAAATTCATCTGGGTCATCTACTTCACCAACTATAAATTTTAGTAACAATGTTAATTGTACACTTACTAGTTATAGTAATAATAGATTGATTACAATTTCACAAGAATCAATGTTATCATTTGGAGTCTGGATTACACCTAATTCTGCAAGTCAAAATTGCCAAATAGAATTTTCATTACCTAATAGATCAACGATTTTTGATAAAAGAATCGATTTAGTTGCATCAGCTATTGGATATACAGATGATGATGATCTGGTGTCATTATTTAATGTATTATGCGTAGGTGTTAAAAATGAAACTAGAGGTTTATTAAAATTCCAAAGTGTTTCCACTGCTGTTCATTATTTCAGTATAATATGTCGATACACTATCGACGTTTAAAAGTAATGTATAATAGCAAAATAATTAGTAAAATGTTGTCTTTTATAAAATAATAATATTTAACTAAATTATTTTCATATTTTGAATTCCATGATGCTTCGTAATAATGAATACCAATGGCATTTTCTGGTATTTTACATTTATCACTTTTTATTTCACCTAAATCGCATGCTTCAAAATAACTTTGATGTAATATTTCTATTTCATTTGATCTGTATTTATTTTTATTTGTATAATCAATTAACGAATTTGATAATGCTAAAGGTCCAGTTGAATAAAAAATATATAAAAAGTTACTTTTATTTTTAAAAAAATTGTCTATATTTTGATGCCCGTATTTCATAGTGTTTAATATAATTTCATGTTTAGGTTCACACATTATAATACCATTATTAACAAGATTTTTTACATTGTAATTACCACTTAATAAAAAAATAATTCTTTGTGTTAAATCATATGTTAAATTAGATACAACTATTTTTTTAGTCTTTATATTTGATAATTCTAATAAAATATTAAGGGATTTTAAACATTTCATATCCATATCAATATAAATTCCTCCTATATAATATAAAATAACGTATTTTGCAAAATCTATTTTTTGAATCATCAGAGGAAAATTGTTGTATGTTTCAGTTATCCAATAAATGTTTACTCTTTTAATTAACTCTTTTATAGAATTTGTATCCCAAAACATATATTGATAATCCTGATTCTTTTCTTTCCAACTATTCTGATAGTTAACTAAATGCTTTGGGATATATTCTGTACCTTGAAACCAAATTTGATGAATGATTTTTGGAATCATTATATCTTTTTATATAATTTATGATATAAATATTATAAATAATTTATTTATATATAATAATGAAAACATTTATAATATTTATTATATATATTTTATACAATTCTTATATATCTGACAAAATGGAAAATGTAGCAGATAATTATTATGATACACGTGAAAAAAACAATAAAACAACACCAAAAGTGTACGATATTTCACATAAATATTTGCCCAATTTACATAAATATAACAATATTCATCATATTATTACAATTATATTTGTTTTACCTATATTATTTGATTTTAATATATTACAAGAATTTTTAGGGTACTTCATCGTTATATTCATAATAAGATCAATAACAATTTTAGTTACTATATTACCAAAATATAAAGAATGTAAATATAATGGAAAAACATTATTTCACGGTTTATTCGGCGGATGTTATGATAAAATATTCAGTGGACATTTCGCAAGTGTATTTTTAGCTACTTTATTGTATTTAAAATATAATTGGATTAATTTACCAATGTTAATATTAATTAATTTTATAAACTCTATCGGTATACTTTTAAGTAGAAGTCATTACACTATAGACTTAATTGTAGCATTATTTATTACATTATTTATATACCAAAACAATTTACGTGTAAAATAAAAATTGAATCTTTTAATATATATCTTTTAATAATAAATGTATGGTATTTTAAATGAAGTTTTAGATATAAGATATTTAGACAAAAACAATGAATATCAAAATAAAACAATAACAATTAATAAAAAAATAATATCCGATAATAATAACGTAAATGTATTAAAAAAAAATTTTGAAAGTTATTTAACTATTATTTATGATAACAATAGTTACTTAAACGAAGCATCAAAACAAAATTATGAATACATTATCAATTTTAACTTAGATAAAGATTGTATATTAAAATATGTTACAAAATATTTTTATTTAGATTATTACTAATGTTGGACGTTTGCCAATAGAACTAATTAAATCTGATATCGTTTCTTTTGTTTTATTTGTTTTGACATGAACTAATTGTTCGTCAAAAATAATATTAACATTATTTATTTTATTTTCACTAAACATTTTAATCATATCAACTACACAATTATAACAATGCAATTTAACCTTAAAAGTATAACTATTCATATTTATTTAAATATTATTATTTTTAAATAAATTATTTAAATATTATTATTTTTAAATAAATTTTAAATTTTAGTTACCTTATTTGCTTGTATAGAATTATTATGTAGTTTATTTATTAAATCTCTTTTACCTGTTAATCGAATTTCTGATAATTTAGGACAACTATGGCTTTCCGGATATCTATGTATAGAACAAAATTTCTTATCACAAGATTTACAATGACCAATAATTTTTAAAATTTTATTATTACAATTAGTCGTTTCACAATTAATCATCATTTCTTATTATATATATTTATTTTAACTTTAAATAAAAACAATTTTTTATTTACCTGTACTACCAAATCCACCACTCCCTCTAGACGTATTACGATGTTTTTCTACAATTGTAAAAGTAACTTCTTCGAGATTAGGTGCAACTAATTGTACATAACGATCACCTGTCTTTAATTGAAATGGTTTATCACTAGTATTATATAATGGTGCTTTTAACTCTCCAGTGTAGCTAGCATCACATAGGCCAATTGAATTAGCCATTCTAAGTGGTGTTTTACTAATGCTACTTCTTGGAAACATCATATAACTATTATATTTTTTAGCCCATGGACAATACCATTTAGATGACTGTAATTGACAACTAATTCCTAAACCTACCAATTTCATTTCTCCAGGTTCAATAGTTGTGTCCTCAGTTATATACAAATCTAAACCTGAGTCTCCTTTATGAAATATAGAATGATTCTTATACATTTGTTTAACGTTATCATTTTTGCATTTAATAAGAAATTTCATTTTTGTTTTGTTTTGTAATATATTTATTTATTAATTTATTCAATTATTTTTAATTTTTATTTTCTTCTATAATATTAAATCGTCGTTATCATGTCAAGACCTTTAGTTACATTTTTCGTCATTAATAGTGTTACAACATTTGTTATCAGCTATTTATATAATTATTATAATATATTATTTAATAAAAAACAACAAAAAGATCAAAATCTTAATAAAGACGGTGATTTAGAATTTATAATTAATAAAATTAAAAATTTAGAACAATCTATTTTTTTATTACAACAAAATATTGATGATATTAAAATAACATTTGAAGAAAAAAATAATAAAGTAATAGAAAGTAGTACTATTCTTAATAATAAATTAGAAGAATTTATACATATCAATTATGAAGTATTTGATTAACAAGGAACATAGGTATTATCCAGATATATGGATAAAATCTATAAACAAAATAATTAAAGTTAAAAGTTGTTATACTTATAGAAAAGAATTAATTAAAAATATTAATAAAGCATTAGCTACAAGAAAATTAAAATTTGATTTCGAATGTTGGATTTATACACATAATAGTAAAAATATTTATAATAAAGTTATTATTTAATTATTATCATCATTTCGTTTTAAAAATACCATCAAATTTGGAGTATTTTTAGGATTACCTTCAATTGTATCTTTAGTAGCATCGCTAAGGATTTTCTCTTTTAATTGTTTCATATTTAGATGTGGATACATATCTAAATAATGGTTCATAATACCAGCTAAAATAGGTGTAGAAAATGAAGTTCCTGATTCTACTGCATATTTATTATCCAAAACAGCACCGTAGTTAGAAACACCTGGAGAATAAATATCAGTACAAGAACCATAATTACTAAAGTAAGCTCTTTTGTCGTTTCTATCCATCGCATTAGCTGTTAAAATACCTCTAGCTGACGCAGGACTTGTATTTTTGGCATCTTGAGCTTCATTCCCTGAAGCAACTACTATATAAAATGTATCACTTGTTTTAACCATCTTTTCAACAACACGATTCATGATTCTGGAATAACCACCACCTAAACTCATCGACATAATAGAACGTACTTTTGGATTTTCTTTTTCTCTTTGAAGATGTCGTTTAAATACATAGTCCATACCAGCTATAACGCCTGAGGTACTTCCACTACCTTCGCATGTAAGAACTTTTACAGCAAATAGTTTTGAATCCTTACATACACCAGCATTTAATCCACCAATTTGACTTGAACAAAAAGTTCCATGTGAATTACAATCTTCATTAATATTATCTCCACTAAAATTTTCTAAAAATGTTGGTTGGTTATTACCAAATTCAGTATGTAATTGAACACCTGTATCTACAACATATGTTTCAATTTCAACTTCAGAATTTCTATGACAACTTCTAGGTTCAGAGTAAGCATAACTTCCATTTAATGGTAAATGCCGCTTACTAATTCTATCTAAATGCCAAGGAACAGATTCTTGAACCTTGAATTCAAATTCTCCAGGCTGTTGAACAAATATAACATTTTCATTTTCAACAAACTTAGGGTTAACTGAATAATCTTGTTCTTCTTCAATATCAAAAAGTTCTTCAAAAGTATCTGTAAATAAATCATAAATAATAGAATGAGTTTTATATAATATCAAATCATCAATTGTAGCTAAAACCTCTAAATAATGTTCTTTTGCAAAAGAATTGTAATTAAAAGTATAAACATGATGTTCTTTTGGAATAAGAATATAATTTTTAGGTTGAGCAAATCCAATAAGTAAAATAGACAAAAAAGAAAAAGTAAAAGATGTCATGTTTTGAATTAAAATTATTTTTATACATTTCAATTTTTTTTAAAAAATAAACATTAATAATAAATTAATGTTTGTTTATATATATTACAATTGTTTCACATTATCAATCCATCCCCATGCAATAATTGATATTCTACCTAAATCTTGTTCTTGTTTATCTTGTAAAATTCCGTGTCTCCAAATACCATTGGTTTCATTTGTAAACGAATATACAGTACCATCACTTTGTGGCATACTTATAACAGTTTTTGTAGTTGCATGTTCAAATGCTGCATCTTTAGTAATACCAAATGAAACGGCTACTGTAAAATTTTGAGTTAACGCTTTTTCTGATTTAACAGCAGATGCGTCAAAATGAAATGCTTTCCAATGATCTGGATCACGGTACCAATTAAGTCTTGTTGCTTTAATATCCATTTTAAACACGTCTTTTAATCTTGAAATTACCATATTAAATGTTGGACAGCGTTCTTTCCAATTTGAACGGTCATTTGCTATCAAATGAGTTCCTTCAATTTTATCATTACCGTGCCACATTTTTAATAACTGTTCTTCTGGAATTCCACAATTTTTAATTTCAGAGACTAATTTATTATAAATTTCATATTTATCAAAATCATCAAAAAGCTTAGGAGAAAGTAATACATCTCTACTAGTTAATTCAGGAATATCACTAATATAATTATGTTTAACAGAACGTGAATCTAAAACAATACGCATATCTACTGGTGCTGTCATTGGTTCAAAACATACAGTATTTTTTACCCGTTTATTTTTATTATATTTATCTTTATTACGTTTTGGTTTACCTTTTGTGTCATTAAATTTTGTGTCATTGTAATTATTTTTTTTGTTAGCCATTAGTCTCTGATTATGAGATCTTGTACAGTTATCACCATTTCGACACTCACCATTTTTCCAATAATAAAAACATACAGTATTATCGTGCAAAAATTTACAATTATTCTTTTCACATTTTCTATGCATGTAATCATTACACAAACGTGAATCTTTATAATTTACCAATGAAGTCTTAACTGTGTCTTCCATACTAATATTAATATAATGTTTATAATAATATTATTTTTAAATTTATTTTAATTATCGTCAACTTCTACATAATATTGTCTTTTTCGTCTAAAAAATACAATTCTTTTTATTACGAAATCAAAAATTATTAAATAAACGTATACTAAAATTGTTATTAATAAAACTGTTATAAAGTCCAATAGACTTTCAATTTGAGGTGACATTTTATCAAATGTTACTTGTAATGTTACAGTAGGAATATCTATATCTTCAATATTCATTTTATATTAACGCATTTATTGATTTTTTCATTTTTTTATTATATATTGTGATAAAAAATCTTTTGCAAGTTTAAAATTTTTTTCTAACAAATTAATTTCAATACTAAATTTTGTAAAAATATCTTCTGGTGCTAAATTGATTGATTGATTTTTCCACAAATATTCAATTCTTCCACCACATAAAGCTATATCATTTAAACCAATACTTGAACTCGATCCTTTTAACATATGTCCTATTTTACTACATTCTTCAAAATCTTTAATAGTTATAAGATCATTTAATTTATCAATAGAATTAAATGTTTGATCTAAATATATTTTTATAATAGATTCTAAAAATCCACCATCTTCATTATCTATTATTATTAATTCATTGAAAATTTCTGTATTAATAAAAATAGGGTGCATTATATATTTAATTAATATATTTTTTTTATTAATCAACTTTAATTTCTATATAAATAATAAGAGATTAGAGATTAATAATGGACAATTTAAAAAACTTATTTACAAAACAACACGGATCATTTTTTAAATCGTTACAATTTGAGACAATCGTTCTCTTTTTATTTATTATATTCTTTTTTACATATTATTTTAAAAATTCATATGGATTTGTAATTATATTAATTGTATTCGCATTATTTATATCAAGTTCTTACGTTGATGTTAAAAAAGAAGAACTTAGTGACTTTAATCAAATAACTTTAGCTAAATTACAAAAATTACAAAATTTTATAAATTCTGTATTAACAAATAAATTACGATCAATAAATAAAAAAATGTTAACACCACTAGAAAAACAAAAATTATACCAATCAAATGTTTTAGATTCACTTTATATCGATGCAAATATGATTCACTTTTTAGAATCTATATTACCGATGGCAAAATATAATGAAACACAATTCTTATTAATATTAAATGGTACAAATAATATACTTAAAATAAAAAATGAAATTGATACATATTACGAATCCAATAAAACATACCCAGAAAATACTAGCGAATTATTTCAAATGGCTAATAACTTGAAAATTAATGTCATTAATGATATTCATGAATTTATATATACTATTCCAAAAAATCAAATCATGAGAAATTATTTACGCGATATAATCGATAGATACTCTGTTCTTATTGGTAGAATATCTGATTCTATTCATGAAAGTTATAAAAATAATATTAAACAACGCGGTATCAATGTTTCCACGAATTTTGTATCATATGACGAAACTAAACCATTTGATCAACTATCTAACCATTCAACTATACCAGAATTAAATAATAATAAATTACAAAGATTCTATATATAGTTACTTTTAAAAAAGTAACATCAAAACCAATATGTTTTAAACGATTAATGAAATAAATCTTTTTATAATATCTTCTGACATGTAATTTTGTATTAAATTTTCTAAATATACCAAATTCTCTAAATCATTTTTTAAAAACATTTTCAAAGATACATACAATGTAAAAAAATCCCAATAAATATAAAATTCATTTGATGTTTTTTTATCATATTCTCCAATAAATGAGGTCCTGGAGTATCTTGGACAACTAGTAACACCTTTTCTATTTGTCTCAAATATATATGAATTACTAAAATCAATTATATAAAAACGACCTTTACTTAAAAATTTATCAGGATCAATAAATATATTGTGCAAATGAAGATTTCCATGTAAAAAATTATTTTTATTAAATTTCTTCACAAAACTATACAATTCATTTAACACAAATTTTGTATATGTTTTATTTTTCAACAAATAATTATAAACTGAAATTTTATCTGATACTATATATGTTAAATACTTATCTTGCTCAATCCTTATCTCTGGTGTAATTTTTTTATTTAATAATTTCATGTAAACTTCTATTTCCCAGTCATAAATATCTCTATCTATAAAATATTTACTTATATTATTATTACTGTCCTTTTCACAATAACATTGTTGTAAACAATATTTATTTAAATGCATACATTCTGAATCATTACTCCGTATAGAATCCCATGATTTAAATACATTTCTATTTACACTCTTATTATAATTCTTAAACATTTAAATTAATGTTTAAAAATTCTTATCTTTAAATTAAAAAATAATATTTCGTTTATTCTGTACAAAACGCGTATAACGGGTTATATAGTATTTAATTGTTATTAATTTACTAAAGCTCTAGCTTTAAATATACATGATACGAATCCGCTAATATTGGGTGTTGTATATTGTAATTGTCCACCTGTAGTTATATAAAATTCAATACCAGTATCGTCACCAACATATGTTTTTATAATTTCCCAAGATGTTCCTTTATTAACTCCTCTTATATGAAAATGCGTATATAGATTTGTAGTAGCTACAACACGCGCAGTTAAATAACAATCAAATCCCCAATAACCAGAAAACAATAATCCTGTTATATTACTAGCCACCGATTGATTATTATTTGCATTAAAACTAATAGATGTAAAAATATCACCATTATTTGGTGTCATATTTACCCCATTAACATTTAATGTTTGACAATACAGTGTTTTACCAATACTTGCCCCACCTAATGTTGTAAAAGTACCACCGTTTGTAATAGACCCCGCATCTGTACTATTTGAAATACTAACACCTCCAGCAATTAATACACTCCCAGATGTTACACTAGATGAATTACTGGTAGATACACTTGATGCTGAAGAAAATGTAATGGGAATGTAATCTGTAAAACTGACATTTGTTTTACCTGGATCTTGTACTGTTGACCCAAATTCAAATCTATCATTTAATTCATTAAAAATAATTCCAACAATTGGTTTATTATAAATATAAACATAATCTCCACCAGATGGATTTTGAGTTGTCCAAGTAGAAGAAATTGTTGCAATTTTAGTACTACCAGAATAACTTGTAATTTTTCTAACTTGATCATTACTAAAACCAGATGTCACTTTTATCCACCAATTAGTATAGTAATTGTCACTTGCACTTGCACTTGAATGTAATTTAATTTCCGTAGATGTTAACCCAACTTGACTTGGAATAGTCATTACTAAAGGATCTGTTGCATTTACTATATCACCACTAGCTGTATCATTATCCTGTTGATATCTACTAATTATAATACCAGAATCATTTGATCCAGCTGGAGCAGAATTTAATACTAACAAATTGTCCTTGATAACAGTATTTGTTGTATTTATTGATGTGGTTAACCCATTTACCGTTAAATTTCCAACGATTAATGTATTACCTAATACATTTAAATTTTTTGAAATAGCTACTCCACCATTAATTATTAATGACCCTGTACTTACATCCACACTTTCTGTTGTAGATTTCATAAAAACATCTCCACCTATATATAAATTCGAACCTATACCTACACCTCCAGCTATAGTTAATGCACCACCATCACTTTCAGATTGTGCTAATCGAGTAGTTTGTATAGAAATTCCACCTTTTATTATTATAGCAGCCGATAGAACACTAGAACTTGCAATTGTATTATTAAATGTTATAGCACCAGTCAAATATGAAATATTAAACGGTTTTTCTAGTTCATTACCTAAAGAATTATAACGTGATATAGAGAAATCATGTGAAGATAAATCTTTATCTAATGAAAAACGCTTAAAATTTGATGCGTCATATAAATTTATTACATTGTTACTATCACTATTGTAATTAGTCACACCAGATACATATTGATTTCCACCAATGTAAATATCATTTGTTATTCTTGCCCCACCAGAAGTTAATGCAGTATTTAATAAATTACTATTAGTTAGATTTGTTGCAAATAAGTTTGTTATTATAGCACTAGCAACTGTTATATTTGTATTAACAAAATTTGTACTTGTCGAATTTGTCACAGACAAATTACTTACAATTAGATTAGTTGAAGTAATATTTGTATTTAATAAATTACTATTTGTTTGATTTGTTGAAACAACATTTGTAATAACACCTCCACCTGAAGTAAATGTAGTATTTACAATATTTGAAATCGTAGAATTTGTTACATCAGCATTTGTGATAATTGCATTTGTAGAACTTATATTTGTATTTAATAAATTGCTATTTGTTTGATTTGTTGAAAAGATATCAGTAATTACAGCTCCAGAAGATGTTATATTTGTATTAACAATATTTGTATTTGTTCCATTAGTAATTAGCCCGTTTGTTATAACAGAATTCGTTGAAGTAATCGTTGTATTTAATATATTTGTAATTACACCAACACTAGAACTTATATTTGTATTTAACAAATTAGTATTTGTTTGGTTTGTAGAAAAAATATTAGTAATCATACCAACACTAGAACTCATATTTGTATTAACAAAATTTGTATTTGTACAGTTTGTCACAGCCAAATTACTTACAATAGCATTACTAGTAGTAACGTTAGTATTTAATAAATTAGTTACAACAGCATTAGTTGAAGTAATATTTGTCGTTACTAAATTACTATTAGTCGCATTAGTTAAAACGACATTTGTTATAACACCTCCACCTGAAGTAAAAGCTGTATTTATTAAATTACTATTAGTCGCATTTGTAGAAACTATATCTGTTACAACTACTCCACTAGATGTTATATTTGTCGTTACTAAATTTGTATTAGTCGAATTTGTTATAACTGCATTGTTTATTATAGTATTTGAAACCGTAATATTTGTTGCATTTATATTTTCAACAGCCAAAGATCCAGTTGTTAATGATTCTGATATAATAGTATTTCCACCAACACGTAAATTTTTACCAATACCAACACCTCCAGCTACAGTAAAAGCACCACCATTTGAACTATTTGTAACATTTTCTGTAGTATTTATACTTATACCACCATCTACACATAAAGAACCTGTTGATGAATTTAAACTAGATGTTGTAATATTTATATATAATGTTGAATCATATAAATCAAACCGTCTATTTATACCATCTGGACTAATATAAAAATGTTTATTACTGATATTATCTAAATACATTCTATTTTCAGTTACACCACCTACTACTATTATTCCATTTGATGTATCCATATTTAAATTTTTACCTATAAATATACTTTTCATAATACCTACACCACCACCTACAGTTAAAGAACCACCAGCTGTCATACTAGATGCCTCATAAGTACTATTAATACTTATACCTCCATTACTTACCAAACTTCCATTTAATATACTATTAGATATAGTTGTATTTAAAATAGACACGTCACCATTTTGTATTATTAAGGGTGAACTTTCAACAGTTATTTTTTTTAAACGTATATCACTCATAATTTAATTATAATATATAAAGATATTTTATTTTAAAATCTTACACGTTTTTGTTCGTATAGTAATAAAAAAAAAAATAATAATAATTTATAAAATAATAATTATTTATATAATGTTTGAAAGACCCATATTATTTTATAGTAATTATTGTATACATTCCACAAATTTTATAAATTCTCTAATAAAACATTTAGAAATTTACGAATCGTTTATTCGTATAAACATCGACGTTGACCCAGAAACAAAACGTCGACCCGAAGCCTTTTATGAAATTCAATCCGTATTAAATATAAAAATTTCAGAAATACCTACAATAATAGTTGACAATGGTAAATATGTATTAACAGGAAAAGAAGCTTTTAAATGGTTAAAACATCAAATTGATAAAATTGAAGCTGATAGAGAATTAACTCCATTTAATCCTGTTGAAATGGGATCATTTTCTGATTCGTATTCTAATTATGGTTCTAATGATATGAATAATGCAAGAGAACAAAGTTTTAAATTTTTAAATAATACAGATGATAAAATAAATACTCCTCCAGAAAGTTCTGATAAAATTTCAAAAGACGATTATACAAAAAAACAATCTGAAAGAGAAAACTTTAGTAATATTATACCACAAAATCAAAAAGTTTCAACACCACAACAAATACAACAAAAACAATTTGATAAATCATACACTTCTAACAAAAGAGGTGGTAAAATGTCAGAAAAACAAAAAGATTTCGATCAAAGATACCAACAAATGATGATGGACCGTGAAGCGCCACTAATTTAAAAGTTAATCAATATATTCTAGTTAAATTAATTTCTAATTGCGATTTTAATATTATATAAAAATATTTTATTTTATTATTATATAATAAATAATGAAATTTTCTGCAAAAAAATATAACTCACGCAAAAAACAATCTCCTAAATATACTTCAATTAAAAAAAAGATTTCTGTTAAAAAAACATCGCCTAAAAAAAGGACTTCTGTTAAGAAAAGGACTTCTGTTAAGAAAAGGACTTCTGTTAAGAAAAGGACTTCTGTTAAAAAAAGAAGTTCTGTTAAGAAAAGAAAAGTTAAATCACATTATCGTATGAGAGGAATGGGTGTTCTTCTTAGTATGTACGGAGGAGCAGGTGAAGCTTTAGAAATGGAAGTAGCTGAAAAGAAAAAAGAATTATCAGAATTACAAGCTCAATTAGCTGCAGAAAAAAGTGAAGAACGACGACAAAAAATTAAAGAAGCTATGGGTAAAGTAGAAAATGCAATCAAATCATCAAAAGAAAAAATGAAACAATTATTACAAAGTGCATCCGAAACTGCATCTAAAGCAGCAGCAGCTTTAAGTCCTGGATTTAAATCATTAGCTGCAAAACTAAGTTCGGGAATTAAATCATTTGGATCTAAAATAGGAGAAAAAGTAGATGAATTTAAAGAACGTCAAGATATTAAAAATCTTTATGCTGAAAAAGCTAAAAGAGATATTTCACAACTTAAATCCGATAAATTACTAGAAAAAATTCAAGCACGTAAATCTCCTAATCCACCTGCTTATTCTTAATTACATTACTTTTAAAAAAGTAATATCAAAACAGGGCTCACCTTACAGAGCTGAAGCTCTGCTTCGGCGAAGGTCACGCCTGCAACCAAACTACTATATACACTACTATATACATTTTAATAGTTTGGTTGCAGGCGTGACCTTCGCCGAAGCAGAGCTTCAGCTCTGTAAGGTGAGCCCTGTTTTGATATTACTTTTTTAAAAGTAATGTAATTTAACAAGTTTCTATATCTTTTGTTTGTACACTAGAATAAATACCCTTATAATTAGGTAATTCATATCTATAATGTACATGTCTTCTTAACAATTTCTTTTTTATACCAAATTTACTTACATAATAAGGTGATGGGCAAGAAATCTTTATATTAGCATTTCCTAGTTGGTCACTAGTTGCAATACCTGAATTTAGATAATCTTTGTATGCAATTATCGGATTTTCAAATGCCACTTCTGAGTTTTGTGATGCCCAATAAATAACAGTTGTATTAGGTGGTAAATTATTTAAATTCACATTTACCATATTTTCTTGCCATTGCTGATCTTTTTTTGCAATAGGAATAACAGCTGGACCTAAAAATGGAAGATAAAAATCTCTATTAAATAAATAATATAACGCTATACCAATAAGACCAATATTAAATACATTTGATATAGTTTTATTCGTTATAATATAATCCATTAAATCATCGTTATACATTTTTGCATAGCTGTAATTTAAGACAATTAATAATATCAACAATTTTGAAAAGATTTCGAAATACATATATAATATATAATATACAAAATTAAAAAAATATTTTTATAATACAAATGTATTATTTATATCCATGTAATTTTAGAAAATCTTAGATTATTATATATTTTTTAAATCAATTTTAATTTAATTTTTTTTAGAAATTTAAAAAATTGTTTATTAATAATATATCAGAAATGTCTAATGAAAATAATAAAACTAAAAATTTCATTATAAAAGATCAAATTCAAAACTATTTAGATTTAGAAAAATGGTCTCTTTTAAGAGACATTATACTGGCTGTTTTTATTTATTTATTCTATATTAATGCTGATTTTAGTATATCCATAACTGTTATAAAATATTACATAACTTTACTAATAATAAGATATTTAATATCTATAACTACAATACATAAAAATAAAAACGATAATACAAAATATTTTCAAATCAGTGGTCATTTGAGTTTATTTATGCTCTTAATTTTACTTTCTATACAAGTTAATTTATTTAATTTAAATATAAATAAAGATATGGCTTGGATATTAATATTTTCATATGCGTTATTAAATATAACTGTACATAAACATTATTCATCAGATATTTTGTTTACTATGTTATTAGTATATTATTTATACACAAGCACTTATTTTAAACAACTTTTTATAGAATAAACATTACTTTTGTTACTATTACTTTTATAAAATTTATAAAAGTAATTAAAATTAATTAAAATTAATTAAAATTTCGTTTAGATATTTTATTATTTATTGTAGTTTTTCTAAAGTTACTTTATATCTCACTGAATTTTCTTCGTGAAATGTACTTAATTTATGAACACCACCATGTAAATTCAATACAATTTTTATTTCTTGTATTTTGCTATTAATATAATCTTGAAAAGCTTGGGATTTATCAGGTGCGTCTGATTGTAAAATAACGTTTGCGTCAAAATCATTTGTAAAATAAAATTCGTAATCAAAATCAAATTGGGACATTTTATTTATAATATAAATCAATATAAAAAAATTTTGATTTAACAATAATATATATATTATTAAATTACATTAAATTGCATTAATTTGCATTAATTTACATCAAATTACACCAAAATTTAATTGTATAGTATATATAAGGACATTAAATGACAGATATTACAAATTTAATTTTTGATAATATTCCATTAGGTATTCTTAATTTTAATTCAAAAGGAAAATGCTTTTATGCAAATAAATTCATGTATAATATATTTGGATTAAATTTCTTAAAAGATATAAATATAAATTTTTGTAAATTATTTAAAGAATCAATACACAAAGATGATATACAAAAAGAATTAAATATATGTGATAATTTTTTATTTAGTTTACAAAATACAGAAAGCATTTCTAGAATTTACAATAAACAAAAATCCGAATATCGTTATACCCTTATTAAACGCGTTTTTTTAAAACAGATAGAAGAAAAATTACATTATATCTATGTATTTCAGGATATCCATGAAAAAAAACAATTAGAATCACAACTAAAAACACAAAATTTAAAAAATACAACATTACATAAAGACGATTTATCTTTACTCTTAAATATGAGTCATCAAATAAGAACACCATTAAATGGTATTATAGGAATGTTAACATTATTGGAAGACACAAATCTTTCTACAAATCAATTAGATTATATATCTATGGTAAAAGAATGTTCATTTAATTTAATAACTATAATTAATGATATTTTAGATTTTTCTAAATTACAAAATAATAAAATTACATTAAATATAGATCAAGTTAATATCAAAGAATGTATAAGTATTGTAAATAATATTGTTTTACCTAAAATTTATGAAAAAGGATTAAAATACAATTTTAAAATAGATAGTAGTATTCCACATTATATAAATGTAGATCAAATTCGCCTTGAACAAATTATATTAAATCTTTTAACAAATGCTATAAAATTTACAAACACTGGTAATATATCAATTAATATTTATACAATTTCCTTAGATAAATATACGTTTTTAAAAGATAAATATTGTTTAGATTATAATACAATTGATGGCATACAAAATATCAAATTGTATATACGTTTTGATATTAATGATACAGGATGTGGGATAGATTCTAGTGATTATAATAAACTGTTCAAGTCTTTTAATCAATTCAATCTTAATAATATTTCATCACAAATATATGATAGTACTGGTTTAGGATTAACTTTATGTAAAGAATTATTAAAATTAATGAATGGATTTATATGGCTTGATAATTCTTCTTTAAATAAAGGTTCAACTTTTTCATTTGTTATACCTATTGAACATAAATATATAAATGAATCCATAAATGAACAAATAAACGAATCGATAGACGATTCTATTTTAAAAGATCTCTGTGTATTAATAATAGATGATAATTTACATAATAGAATTTCACTTACAGGTATGGTAACAAAATGGGGTATGAAGGCTTATGCATTTGGTAATTGTGAAGAAGCTTTGTGTTATACACAATTATATAAATTTGATATTGGTTTAATTGATAGTTACATGCCAGAAATGAATGGTATAAATTTTGCCATCAAACTTAGAGAACAAAAAGAATCGTTTAACAATAACATACCATTAATCTCTTTATCATCTTCTGATGATAACATCACAAATAGTTTAAATTATTTTAAAGCATTTTTATTAAAACCAATTAAAGAAAGTGAACTTAAAAATAAATGTATGTCTGTTATAAATTCTCTCCACCAACATACACAATCTCAACATAAACAAGACAATAATATAGAAGAATATTATAAAGATCAAATAAAAATTTTAGTTGTAGAAGATAATTTAGTAAATTCAAGAATACTTGTTAAATTCATAGAAAAATTAGGATATAACAACATTACTACTGCTAGAAATGGCCAACAATGTTTAGATTTATTTTTAACAAATGATTATGACATAATTTTCATGGATATTAAAATGCCTATAATGGATGGAGATGTAGCTTTACAAAAAATATTACAATATGAAAAAGATAATACAAATAAAAAAAACCCATTTATTGTATCTATATCAGCATATAGTAACAAAGAAGATAAAGATAAATATTTACAAATTGGATTTAACGATTATATAATTAAACCTATAAATATGTCTAATTTAGAAAGTATTTTTACTAATTATTTTAATAATTCATTATTGTAAACATTTTTTAAAATTACACCACATTTCTTGATCTAAATATAATTTATACATATTTTTACAATTTAAATCTTCACATACTTTTTCAAACTCTATATTATATATATTACATATAAATTCTAAAACACATTTATTCTGTTTTATTGTTAATGTATTATTTTTAATATCACCACACGCATCTATTAATCCTGATATCCACATTTTTGTAAAATTTAAATTATCTTTTATTATCATTGGTATTTTACCTTTATCATTTAATACATTCCATAATTTTAAATTTTCTATAATGAATGGATTATAAATACTTATACTATTTATATTATTAATATTATAATTACTCTTCAATTCATCTTTTACATATTTTAATCGTAATACATTATCGTTTTCAATAATTAATACATTATGTTTAATACAAACATTTGAACCATTAAAAAACCCTAATAAATAAACAGTATTTTCATTTAAATACAAAAAAGATTGAGATCTTAATTTATTACTTACAAATGATTCAATTTTAATACCAGTATTTCTTTTTTGTAAATAATCAACCCATTTTTGTATTAAATCTTTTTTATCCATAGTATTCATTATAATTTTATCATTGAAAAAACTCCAATTTAATTGTGTTTCTGATATATGATTAGATATATTTAATTGATTTGGTCTAATAATAAACCAACATTCTCCACCTAAATTCTCAATCATCTTTTTTTCATTTAAAAAACGACAATCTCCTATACAAAACTTCGTATCTTTATTCTTTTCTAAATGTATCATTGTTTTATTAACATGCCAATTTGGATTATATCGTCTTATAATATCAGTACCTAATATTTGTAATATTTCTCTAATTGACTTAAATGAACTTAAATCACCTACATCCTTTGTATTTATTTGTAATTCTTTAGCAATATATTCCGTTTGATTTGATAAATCAAATTCCATTTCTTTATCTTTTAACTTTTCTAAAGTATCTCTATTAATATCTAAACATTTACATATTATATCTTTTAAATTATCTGCAAAATAAATCACCTTGTAACTATATTTAGAACAAACGTCTGCCAATTCTGTTTTACCACTTCCCTTTCTACCACTAAAACTAATTATTCTAGGTAAATTCATCCTATCCTACTATTTATATTAGAAAAGAAATTAATATAATTAATATAATTAATATAATTAAAATAACTAATATACGCATTATTTTAAATTTTTTATTATTTTATTTGTTATTTTATTTGTTATTTTATCGAGTCTTCTAAAATTTCTTTAATTGTAATTAATTCCAATTCTGCTTTTAATAATATGTCTTTTCTATTTACAATATCTCGTTCCGATTTTTGTATCAATTTAATTATATAATCCACTAATACAGAACATCCAGAATAATTTTTTACAAGTTTATTATATTTTTCATTTAATAATGTAAATTTATAAGTCGGAACTGTTGTTTTTATCATAATATCATATCTCGTTTTCATTTCGTTCATACTCTGAATTATAATATTTTCACTATATTCCGTCTGTAAATTTACAAATTCAGTTTCTAAACAATTGTATTGTTCTTTTAAACTATTTAACGATTTTTGTAATTTTTCATTTTCTCTTTTCAATTCAACCAATTCTTTATTTCTATCCATATTTAATTTAATTAAACATAATTAAATTATTTAATTAATATCAATTACAAATATTTAATTTATAATTTTTATTATATTTTATATTCAATTCTTTAGCTTTTTCATCGTAAGCTTTAGCAGCATCTATTTCGTTTTCGAAATTTCCTAATCTTATAACTTTTTTATTTAACATAATCTGCGTATTAAATGTTCCATTTTTACATTTCACAACACCTACATATCTACTTGATTTTATGTCTTTATAAGATTTTTTTAATTCACTGTATATATTTTTTTCAATGGTTACGTAATTAGGTATATCATTTAGTATATAATTTGTGTCATAATTATTATTAAAATACAAAGCTTGTTGATTATACATTTTAGCACATTCTATTTCGTTGTCATTACTTCCTAGTGTAATATGTTTGAATTTAAATCTCATATTCGCCACAAATGTTTTTCTAGTATTATCATAATATACACCTATATATTTTGAAGATTTTTTCTCAAATACCAAATTTTTATTCTCTTCTGGAATATCTCTAGGATTTGGAATATAACTATTAATTTTATTTAAATTATAATTTCTATTATCATTTATATTTAAATAACTTGCGTAATCATTATAAGCTTTTGCTCCATCTATCTCATTATCGTAGTAACCTAAAAAATAAGATTTATAATCTCTTACAAGATCAGCTCTCCACTTTTTTCTTCTTTCTTCCCAAAAAACTCCAGTATAAATTCCAATTTTTTCAGTTTCTGAAATTTTATTCTCTATTTCATTTTCTTCATTATTTTCAGGTTCTTGATTATTTATATCAACAAAATTATCACCACTTTTATATTGTTTTATAAATTCTAAACATTTAATAATAGTATTTACTGCATTATCTAATTCAGTTTGATCTTTAAAAAAAAACCACTCTGCACGTTTTTTAATTCTATATGGTTTTAACATCAAATGTATAGTTTTTTCAGCAGAATCCACATCAACAGTTTCAAATTGTCTATCTATTAACAAAGATTTTTCACTTGAACTTACATTTAAACCACTAATTCTATCTATGGGGTTTTTAGATTTACCAATTTTATATCTACCTAATTTAGCAGTTTCTTTTATAATATAAATATATCCAGATTCTCTAAAAAAGCCTTCTGTTTCTGGTTTAGTTTCTAACATTTCTATTTTTTTTTGTTGTTCTTCTAATTGTCGTTTTAATTTATTTGATTCATTGAAAATAATATCATCTAAAATATTTCCTGCCCATTTACGAAACTTTTTAGCTATTTCCTTTTTACTATTGTAAAGTAAACGATAAACTCCTTGTGAAGTTAAAAATAAAGCCTGTTGAGTACCACCTTCTGGGGTATAAGCTTTCCTTAACCCCCGCTCATCTTCATCATAATTTTGTATAGAAACATTAATATTAGACAATTTCAAAGCATTACCTATATCACTTGCTCTGAACCAATAAATTTTTTTATTATCTATATTTTCCTCTATAATAGATATAGGATTATTTTCAAAAGCTTTTACTATACAATTTGGATTATTCTTTTCTGTCATAGGCTCTAACTGGTTATACCCTTGTATGATATTATATGTTTAAATTAAAAACGCATTTAATTTAAATAAATTAATTATTCTTTATACCATTCCATATTATTATTTTTATAATTTCTTGATTTATACAAGTTCATAAACATCTTTTTAAGAGCAGAATAATGTGGTTTTTCATTGAAATCTAAATTTTTTACATATTTTAAAAAAACTACAAATTCTTTAGACATACCTGAACATAAATCTTCTTCCTTTGTCGATTCCTTTTTCTCACCTATTAATCTATATTTTTCTTTTTTGTCTTTATGCTTGATTCCCATCCATGGTAATCGTCCCTTATATAGATAAACCAATATATATGCTATGGATTCTAAATCATCCTTTCTAGATTGTTCTTTTTGCCTATGCGAAGCTATGCTACTATATCTCGCAGTTCCAACGAATTTTCTAGTATTTACCAATGGTATATGTTCATTATTTTTTGTAAGATATCTTTTTGATAATCCAAAATCTATACAATATAATTTATTTAAATCTTTGTATCCAATAGCAAAATTATCTGGTTTTATATCTCTATGTATATACCCATGATTATGAACATGCTTTATTATATCTATCATTGTCACCGCTAATAAAACAATGGTTTTCATTGCTATCTTTTTATGTTTTTCTAATAAACTTTCTAAACTTGGACCTAATAAATCCATTACTATTATTTTTCTGTCATTTTCATTGTCTTTTATAATTTTCATTTCTGCTATTCCATTTTCTCTACTCATAATTTTTTTATAAATAGCTGCTTCTTCTATTAATGACTTTTGACCATCTCTTTCATCGTTTTTTATTGGGATTTTTAAAGCAACTAATTCCCCTGTCCGTTTATTTTTAGCTTCAAAAACATCTCCAAAAGAACCAGAACTAATATATTTTGTAATAGTGTAATTATTAATATCTGTACCGATTAACTTAGTTATCGTATTAATATTATCTTGATTATCCATTACATATAGCTATATAAAAAAATATAAAAATCAACCACATTTAAATTTTTTGTTAATTAATATTAGTAAGCAGAATTAACACTTGGAGAATAAATAAACATATTACCAATAAACAAAGTTGGCTGCATATTATTATGTGCAAGACTATTTCCTGCAGTAACAGTAGTAATACCTGTTGTATTTGAATTTACTGTAATATCAGTAGTTGAATTTCCTGTAGTTTGATTATATTCATCATTATCAGCTCCATCACTAAATCCACTGGGACCATTATCACCTGCTTGATTTTGATAACCATGAGTATGTCCTGGATCCGTAATACTATGTGCGTGACCTGGATCAGTTACTCCGTGATTATGAGTTGGCATTTCTCCTACTGTAAGTGTATGTTCTTCTTCACCAAGAGATGTTCCTAATGGTCTATTAGTAGTGCTTGGCCCATCACCAATACCACCAGCAACTCTACCTCTCATATCTGGAATTTTAAATGTACTAGAATGATTTGACCCAAATTGTATTCCAATTATATCATACAATTCTTCGTAATCAGTTCTTGATAAACTTCTACCATCACATATCATCCACCCATGATGATCTAATTCATGTGCTGAAAATTTCAAATCACCAATTTGATGTGTTTGTAACGTTATCCATTTGTCTCTAATATCATCGTATACATTAACACTACCATAACTCTTTTTAATAAATGCCGATTGGGGACTATATTTATTTTGATTCATTGTATATAATACATCAATATTTTTTTTACACATAAATCAAAAATTAATACAAATATATTAATTTACGGTGTGGTTTTACATTTTTTATACATTTTTTGTTTAATGTATAAAAAATATACATTCCGGATTTTTTGATCGAATAAATTTACATTAATATTATTATGGACAAAATAATCTATTAAAATCCTTAACCTTTCCCATTGATAACTGAGGTCTTTGATTAAACCCAGATATTACTAATCTGCAATTTATCTCTTTTAGCATATCACTTAATTTTATTTTATTGGTATTAAATTTCATCTTATTGTTGGCGTCCTTTGTAGAATTATTATTAACGAATTCAAAAAAACACGATGTAAAAGCACCTTGACTTTGATTTCGAATGAACGCATCTGCAGAAGTTTGAGGATCCAAACAACCTGAAAAATTAAAAGCATCTGCTTGTGAAGTTTTAGATTTTTCATTTGTTAACCCAAATTGATTTGACCATTCAGAACCATTGTATTTAATAGCTTTATTAATCTGACCATTTTTATAAGTAGAATTAGATTGTAAATTAAATTGTAAATCAAGCATAGTTCCACTATGACAACAATCAGTAAATGTCCATAACAGTACACCAGCTGGTAAACAATTAACCATATTTGCAAATAACCAATCATCACGAATTACACCAGATGTTTTATAATCAGCTGGTACTAATACACTATCTTTACCATCAGATTCATCTCCGTTATTATCACTTAACTGTGATCCATGACCCGAATAATAAAAAAACAAGGTATCTCCTGATTTACACCCCGTAACAAATTTTTTAATATTACTTTCCATATTCTGTTTTGTAGGTTTTAAAACGGATTTATGGTCGTCTGTTAATACTGTTATTGAATCTTTACTGTAACCACTAACGTTTTCTAATAAAAATTTATTAATATTTGAGATGTCATTTATACACCCATTTAAAGCACTATCTGTTCCAGCATAATTTATACCTATCAATAATGCGCGTTTCATTTGATTTTATACAAAGAGTATATAAAAAAATATCCACTAATTTATTACAAATTAACGCAAAAATACGTTTAACTCAAATACGTTTAACGCAAAAAATACGTTTAATAATCCTTTTCGATTTCTTGTATATACTCTAATAAATTAAAACGGTCTCTTAAATTTTCTTTATGATAAACGTCTTTTATTTGTAAAGGACTCCAAATAACTTCAAAAGGCATTAGTAAAAGTAATCGAAAATTACAATTTGGATTAAATTTTGTAATTAAACTTTTAAAGGTGTGTATGTCACTTTCAGTTGTTTTATATGAACCGTGTTCTTCCCTTATAAATAATATCGGTTCATTTGATAAAATGTCGTCTTTAAAACGAGCAACTCTACGATTTAATCTGTCTGGAAAATTATCTAAATTGTAGTGAGCTGATCTAATTTCAGTAGTATCTAAAAATATATCTCTTTCAAATTCAATTCGTTTAGTTATCCTAATTGGTATGTCATTAATTATTTTATCGATTATAAAATTTACGTCTTTAAAACTAACTGATAAAAACCATTCAAAAATGCTGGATTTACCTTTTAAATTTATTTTTTGCATGTTCCAAGATATATTACACCCTTCTCCTAATAGTATTATAATCATTTTATTATAATATTATTCTATATTTTATATTATTGCTATTATTATCTGTTATATTATATTTATTCTACTTTTGTGATTAATATATAATATAATGAACTATACTCTCTTATTGTAATGATTAGTTTATAAGCCAGCAGCAGTTAATCTTGCTTCTAGACTAACTACTCTGGTTTCTAAATTTTGTATTGTAGTCGCTTGTTGTTGCGTTAATGTTTTTTCAGCTTGTAATTGTTCTTTTAATAAAATTATGTCTTTTCTTGATTCTTTTATACCAGCAAAACCTAATGTAAATATATAATCATAATTAAGTTCATGGAAATCATCTACTTGTCTACCATAAATAAAAATTGTTTCTTTTAATCTTTCATCACTTGTTACTTTAAATTTAATTATATCTTCATCTGCATAAATAACTGTTGTATATACACCAGATAGATCATCTTCATCAACCATTATTTTTATGATATCTTTTTCTTTTAAATTGTAATCGTTCTTGACAGTAATTAACGTTTCATTTTTTTCAAGAATATCTACTACTTTCATAATATCAGGAATAACTCCTTGATGTATTGATACTGCTTCTGGGCAATGTTCAAATACATTTTGTGCTATAAAACCTATATTCTTTCGTGGATTTCTGATACTATCTTTATATGTATAAATTTCTGGATTAATATTATCAATGTGATTTAAATTAATTGTTTCATCGCTGAGATTTTTAATACGAATATCAGAAGATGCTAAGAAATTAGTTTGTGTTAAAATAGCAGTACTAGCAAAAATTGATATCGGTTGATTACT